>WNFE01000680.1_pt1 | contig 24041 bp, 22 predicted proteins | sample 5400451 | NCBI WGS metagenome assembly WNFE01 (sample SAMN13153344, study PRJNA577476) | soil metagenome | isolation source: 200 cm saprolite under Douglas fir tree site 2 hole 2 | place: USA:California | collected 2015-04-18
CTTTCTGCTGGGCCTGAGGAAGGCAGTTTCGCCGATCTGGCTGCACCCTCCCGCTGCTGGCCCACGGAAGGAACCGTCGTGGCCTTGCAGCACCTGATCACCACTCGCGATTTTTCAGTACTTCTGCCACGGGCTGCTAGGATATACAACAGATGTCTCGCCAGCATTCTTGGAATTGACAAAATTGACGGTCGGTGCCTTCATAGGTTCCCTCACGAAGGTGGCCAGCGGTCCGAGGAGAAGCGATGAAGGCACAGCGAATGCCTCGTAAATAGAAAAAAAGCCCTCCGCACCAGGAAGGTGAAGAGGGCTTGGTAGTTTCGGGTTGTTTGGGATCATGCAGATGTCGCGGAGGCGTTACGGAGAACGATGGTCTCGCAACTTCCGTATCATTGAAAAACGGAGTCGTGGCAAGGGTGGAACCAAATGGAATGTCTTGCGGCCAAATGGTGGTTCCACTGTTATCCGCGATCGTACTGTTCACGAAGCTCGCACGGTTGCCCCAAAAAGCGGAACCTTTCGGTGCGCTATTGCGGACCAGGAGCGAATTCGCCAGCACCACCTTGTGGTCGTTTTCTTCCAAAGCTGCGATTGCGCCGCCGACTTTGCCGGCACGGTTCCCAATAAACACGCCACGGCTAAGCTGTATTCGCGCGTTTGGGGCAAAGATCGCGCCACCGCTGTCCGAAGCCTCATTCCGTACAAACGCCACGGCGCCACCGTTGGCGAACAGATTGTTGTGGAAGTCGCGCTCCAGCGTGATCGCCCCACCACTGTTCGCCCGATTTTCTTGGAAGGTGATGTGCTGCATCGTGAGGTCCAGCGGGACTTGTGACTTCTCGAAACTGATCGCTCCGCCCGTCTGCTTCGCCACGTTGTTGTAAAACTTCAGCGCCCGTAACGAGACGGTGCTCGTGTTTCCGCCGATGAAGAGCGCGCCACCGTTTACAGCTGCATTATTGTAGAAATCGCTTTCCTCGATCGTGGCGTCCGAGCCGACGCGTAATGCCCCGCCATTACGGCCGCTGACGTTGCCTGTAAAGTTCGCGTGCTTGATTTTCAGCTTGCCCTTTGAAGCAATCACCGGCCCGGAATTGGAGAGGAATTCAGAATCCTCAATCGTGACATCTCCTCCCTCAGAGAAAGAGGCAGAACCGAGAGCCTCGCATAGCGGACAGGGGCTGGAAGTCAAGGAAAGTTTCTCCACTTCCGGTCGAGGGAGAAATATTTTTCTTGACATTCCCCTTTATAGAACAGGCAATTACACCAACTGAGAATCGCCCCGGCACCCGGGATGAGACTGTGGAGGGAACTCCATCATCGCGGGCGATGGTCATTAAGCCGATACTCGCCGAGGAGATCAGCGAGAATCCACGCTGCTCCGGCAATCGCGAAGGTCTCGGCGGTTTCGCTCCAATTCGTATGATTGTGGGGATCCGAAAGAATCAACGGTACCCACACGAGTAGCCCAAAGATCACGAGCATCATTGTCAGAAGGCGAGTCGCGAGAAGTGCCATTCGATTCGTAAGAAGAGCCACAGCCGCGAGTGCGAACAGAACAGTCGTCGTTACCGCCCAAAACATCTGAGTTGGCGGAAGCCACTTCGGAACAAGATTGGCGGTAGCGCCAAGATAAATCGCCTGTTCGAGGGTAAAGGAAGCGGCACAGATGCCCAAAAGAATGCGGCCGATCCGATTAAGCGTTTCCCGTGACCATGGCGATGACAAGAGCGCATAAACGATCGCCGCTCCGGTCACGAGGGAGAACTGCTCGAAGAAGTTGCCCCAGCTATTGTAGATCTGCGGTTTGGCGAAGATTTGTGGCACGCACAGTAAGCCGAAGACAAAATAAAGCGCACCAAGGACGACTGCGCCCGTTTTCGCGGTCCGACGGAACTGAATCGCAGCTCCGCCGAAGATCTCGGCAGCGGCTGCGGGGTAGACAATGTAACGCGGTAGATGCCAGCCGTTGTAGTCGTGCCAGGCCAGCGTGATGAGGCCAAAGGCCAAAACCGCCGCTCCAAACACATGACGGCCGAGGTTCGAACTAGGCGTTGATATTGACACGGGCATAAAGAGGAATTGTTGTGAGACTTTGGATTGTTTGTTCCAATTTCAGACCCAGGTTCAAATTTCTGATTGCGTGCCATCTCATACACGCGCCGCACTACACGGGCCTCGGCTTCGTGCACGCTGTAAGCGGCGGGCGCCTCGTCGGTCTTGCGGATATAGCGGTAACCATACGGAGCACCGCTCATCACGCTGATCTCGCCCGAGTGCGCCCGGTGTCGCTTACCACGACGCGATCGCTCCAGGATCTGCGCCCGCTCATATTCGGCGATCATGCCCTGGAACTGCACCAGCAGTTGATCTTCCGCACTGTCGCCTTGTGGCCCCTTCACAAACAGCGTCTCGACTCCGTGGCGGGCGAACTCCTCGATCAGCAAAATCTGGTACGCGTACTTCCGGCTCAGGCGGTCCGGCGCCTACGCGAGCACAACCTGGATCTGCCCTTCGGCGGCGAGGTCTCGCACGCGTTCCAAGCCCGGACGCTCCAGCGTCGCTCCACTATAGCCTTCATCCTCGAAGACCCACTACAGTGCCAACTGGGTAACCTGCACTGGCAGGACTTTCACCTGCTAGACCATCAACTAATTTAGCTTCACTGCACTATCCCGGCGCACTGTAAACGCCTGTTTACAACAGTAATCGTGGATTGTTGCTGCGATTCGGCGTAAAGTGCCCTGCCGAGAGGCTAGTGCAGTCAGATGAGACGGGAAGATTCACGCGGCGAAGCTATTTCCCCTTTCAAGCGTGCGATCGTTGAGGGGTCGCTCGCCAACTTTTCCCTGAACACTTGAATTCGGAAGTCAATGAGCCTGCAAAACACCCAGGTAAAGAGCGTCGGGTCTGGGATCGACTAGCAGGCTTTTCAGCCGTTCAATATGCTCTAAGAAGCTAACAGTTGTTTCCAAATGTCGCTGAGTTGACCCTTATCCTGGAGTTCACTGCGCCGGCTCACCCGCAACTTCGAGAAGACGTTCGAGAGATGGAACTTTACAGTACTCTCCTGAATGTTCAAGACCGCCCCAATCTCCTTGTTTGAAAGCCGGCGCTTCACCAATTCGATGATCTGACTCTCCCGCTGGGTAATCGCTTGCCCGGTGGGTGACTGGTTGACGGTGTTCAATGATGCGATGGAGCGTCGCGCATAAGCTTCCAATACGCTGGAGGAGAAGCACAGCTCGCCTCTTGATATGCGATCGACGGCTGGTGACAGCTGCTTATCAATCTGCGCGTATGACACGAACCCGTGAACTCCGAGTGCGAGTAGGCCGACCGTCTGCTCCGGGGTCTGTTCCTCGTCCAGGATTACAAACCTAGCATTTGCGTGCCGCTCTCTCAAGACGTCGAGACACTCGCGCAATGACAGATCGATTCCTTTGCGATCCACGATGAAAACGGGAGCTACGCGCTCCGAGGGCTTGTGCGCGATCAGATCCTCGAGTGTGACGGTATGGAGAGCCGTTTGCCTTGCAAGTATCTCAAGCAGATAGCGGGCTGCAAGGCGGTTTTGCTCAACCACACACACCGGAGGTGATCCCTCGGTTGTCGTTCCCGGGCCACCGACGGCTTGTTTCTGCTTAGGAGAGGCCTTTGATCGCACCACCCGAAGAATCATCTTTCACCTCCGCTGTTGGCCATGGTTGGCGGTTAGAGAAGCCGCGGCACGGGCGGCCTAGTGTCTGAAAGACGGAGTGGTAAGCGGTTTCCTCGCGGAACTCGCCGGACTCAGGCGTAGATTACCGTAACCGCCAAAGCCATTCAGGGTACTAAAGTTCATCCCCTGATATGGAAACAGGACCTGCTCCGGACGCTGTACTTGTGGGAGAGGTACTCCTGTGCGGAGAGTCGAGGGATCGCCCCAATCGACTGTCCAGGCAAGTCTCCGCGGCTTGATTAGGTCTGCCTCCGTATTCTCGCGGGTTGCCAACAATGTCACGTCATTGCATTCTTTGGCCCCTGGCCAAAAACAATAACGGCCCCAGGTTTGCAGTCACCTGGCTGGTCATCGTCTCTTCGGCGAATCGAATTGCTACTAAAATGATCGACCAGAATCATCACTCAGTAGTGCCGCTGATGAAAGGGCCGGAACGCCGCCTAACTCCACGGAAAACCGTGGAAGGATTCGCCTACATCAATATCGAGCCCAGTAACGGCGGCAGCGTGTTGAATGTTTCCGAAGGTGGGCTTTGCTTCCACTCCATTGCTCCCGTTCAGGGGAGTAAGACAATCCATTTCTGGTTCCGGGACCACCATCATCGAATCGAGGTTCAAGGCGACCTGGTATGGATGGATGAGACGCAAAAGAGCGGTGGATTGCGATTTGTGGATCTGCCCGAACAAGCTCGCGAACCAATGCGCAGGTGGATAAGCCTCCCTATAACCCCAGTCGCCTCTGACCAAGCGTTCCCATTGTCAACCCTTCTCCGGCAAGCATCGCCCGCTCTTGGAACCAGCCGACTGGACACGAAGTTCCCTCCGGATAGTTCTAAACCTCCGGCGATGGTTTCGCGAGATGCAAAAGCACAGGCGCCATTAACCGGCTTCTCTGGAGGTCTGGCTACTGGACTTCTTGTTGCCGCTCTGGTGTCGACGCCATTCTTGTTTCGAAGCTACAAGCGACAGCTCGGTGAGTCGTTGATCCAGTGGGGGGAACGATTCGCGGCAAGACCGCATTCGCAGATGCAAAAGGTGCCGCCGGCGCCGCTGGCGCAGGCAGTGGTACTGGCGCCACCACAGGCAGAACCGTCGGCACCGCAGAAAGCAGAACCGTCGGCACCGCAGAAAATGGAGCCGGCCACGCGAATGGTAGCACCAGCAGCTGCGTCGATTCCGATGTTGCGATCTGAGAAGCTCTCACCGGAGCGTGTGAAAAAGACCTCTAAACCTCTAGCGGCACAAATCATGCACGAAACGCCGACCACCGCGACGTCGACTGCGACCGCTGCTCTCGCGCCGAACGCTTCCGCTGCGGTTGCCGCTGCGGCGATTTCGACAACAGCTTCGACGATTCCGTTGCCAGCCGCTCCGGTCCCGTCTGACTTCAATGTCATTCCCGCTAAACCCGGGCCTCTCCTTCCCCTCGAACCAGCGGACCGTAACCATATCCAGAATGCTGGTGCAGAGGACGCCGGCTCAAGTTCGCAGTTGTACTTCGAAGTAGGCAAATTCAAAGACGCGTTGTGGGCCTATCGGGCCACCGACAACCTGGCGCGCCTCGGATTCCGCGCGACCGTCGTTGAAAAAGGCCATTTTTGGACGAATTCCTACCACGTCCTTGTGGGCCCCTACGATGATGACAAAGCCGAGGGAATACGAAGGAGACTGATGTCCAGCGGTTTCAAGCCGCAAGTGTTTGAAAGGGGATCGCGGAACTTGACCATTTACGGTGGATGCGACACGATGAGCCGGTTGTTGCGGTCTGAGCGGACGCCAAGAGGTGTCCACATGCCTGTCGAAGACTGCGTGATCAGCTGGGAAACCTACAGCACCCATGCGATGGTTACATTTGTGCAAGAAAGTAACATTATTGCCACAGCTGACGGGAAATGGGTGAAACGCGGGATCAGATACCAGCGTAATGCCTTTGTGTACCGAAAGAATGATGACGGATCACAGACTCTGATCGAGATTCAATTTGCGGGCATGAGCCATGCTCTTGTGTTTGACAAGTCCTGATCGATACTCCCGGGGATACAAAGTTGCGGTCTCGAGTCCACATTCTGCGCAGGGTCAGTTTAAAGAACTGCCCGTATTGCTTGAGCTCCCGAGTCTATGCGTCCAGGCCGAAGGGATGGTGGGATAGAATGCTGTTCATATTCCTGCTTCAGCTTGTGAGATGCCACACCTGTGCACGTCGTCACTACCGGCCGATCATCTGTGCCACGGCGAAACCTCGGGCGAGCCAAGGGGTTTGGCAAAGGGAATCACAGATCATCTCGTCGGAGGGAAAGAAACGGCGCTTGGCTTAGTTAGCCTGGGCGCTTAGCTCTTCTCCGGTTCGCCGGCCGTATAGTAAAGCATTGTGACTGCATCACTTGCGGACAGACAAAATCCACCACAGGTTTCATCATGGCGGTCAAAGCTGGTCTATCGTTCTTAACGCCTGCGCCTTGTCTCGGTCTACGACATAACTTCAGCACAGCGCTCCACGTATTCCTGATGGTTCAGTTTCCTGAAGATCAGCCCTGCTCAATCGGCGAAACACTCACGAAAATCGCCGCTACCGTCGCTACTATGGCCGCGCGCCAGCGACACTCTAAGATCTTGCTGGCAGAAGACAACCTAGTGAACCAAAAAGTGGCCATACGATTCCAGGAGAAGCAGGGACAGCCATGCGCCGGCGGACCAATGACGCAACCCGTTCTGCGTTCACGCTTTGTCGTCGGATGAGGTCAGGCCTTTCAAATGTGCTGCGCCAATAACTTGCGTCTTGCCCGCGACTAGGGAGTAACCGCAAGGGGGTGACGGTTCGACGTGTTCTTTACCTCTAGTCTCCGCGACGTGTTAGCACCCGAAAAACATCTAGAGTTGACTATTGCTCTAGCTGCCGAGCTTGCTCAGTGCTTCGGTTACGAGGGCGCGATGACCCGGCCACAGGTCCAAGTACGACGTATGTTGATGACTGACTCCGAGAAGCTGACATCCCGCCATTGCAATTCCAAGCACTCCGAGCAAACATTCACCGGTGACTCTGGGAGCAACGATTGGGTCCAACCAGACTTGGTGAGAATCAGTGGCTCGCCAACTACTGGCGGGGACGTGCGTGAATGTCAACCAATCACAAAAAGAGCCTGAGCGACTACTCACTCCAGATGAATGGAAATTAATGTGTTTTGCCTTCTTGCTATTGAGTTAAGCTCTCTGCGCACAGGAGGGAGCCCTCCCATGGTTTGCGCTTCTCGCGTGAGAACGCTGTGTGTAGGCCTGCTGGTTCTGCTGCTGTTCTGTGCCGCTGCAAACGTTCACGCCCAAGTCGCGGGCGGCAGTATCTCGGGAACCATTAGCGATACCAGCGGCCGAGTCATCAACAACGTCCAGATTACGATTACCAACGTTGCAACCGGGGTTGCGCGGGAAGCCACCACCAACGACGAAGGCTTCTATTCGGCACCCAACCTGCTTCCGGGGACTTATGAGGCGAAGTTTGCCGCAAAGGGCTTCAGAACTGAAGCACGGAAAGGCATCGAGCTGACCGTCGGAGCGTCGGTTGGTCTGGATCAGGTCTTGGGTGTGGGTTCGACATTCGAGACGATTACGGTCCAAAGCGAGGTCCCTGCCGTACAGCTCACCACCTCCGACATCAGTGCCGTCGTGAATGGTACCACCGTCCGCGAGCTCCCCCTCAACGGGCGCAGCTGGACCGATCTCGCGCAACTCCAGCCCGGAGTGAGCGCGATCCACACTCAGCCCGACTTTTCGGCGGGTACGGATCGAGGAAATCGCGGTTTCGGACAACAGCTGACCATTTCCGGCGCGCGACCCCAGCAGAACAACTATCGTTTGGACGGGGTCAGCCTCAATGACTATGCGAACGGTGCGCCTGGCAGCGTACTGGGAGGAAACCTGGGGGTCGATGCCATCGAGGAATTCTCCGTGTTGACCAGCAACTATGAGGCGGACTATGGCAAGACCTCCGGAGGTGTGGTTAACGCGATCACGCGGTCAGGGACAAATCAGATTCATGGCAGCGTCTATGAGTTTTTCCGCAACAGCAAACTCGATGCCAAGAACTATTTCGACGTGGGCAACATTCCGCCCTTCAAGCGGAATCAGTTTGGCGGAACGATCGGCGGCCCGATCGTGAAAGACCACACATTTTTCTTCGCCGACTTCGAAGGCATCCGCCAGTCGAAGGGCATCACAACAGTTGCGACCGTGCCGTCGGCTAACGCACGAGCGGGCAACCTGTCGTCTGGAACTGTCACTGTCGATCCGAGTGCCGCCGCCTACCTTCCGTTCTGGCATTTGCCCGACCCCAACGGCCCAATTCTTGCGAACGGGGACCTGGGACAATACACTTTCGCGGGTCAGCAGATCGTCAATGAGAACTTCCTCACCACGCGGGTAGACCACAAGTTCTCCAACAATGACAGCCTGTTCGGCACCTACATGTATGACAAGACCCCTTACTCGTCTCCGGACGGATTGAACGACGTTGAGTTTACCACCCTTACCGCACGGCAGTTCCTGGCGATCGAGGAAACCCACATCTTCACGCCCCGTTTCGCGAATTCAGTACGCATCGGCGGAAACCACGAAGCGGTAGACAATAACCAGAGCCTGAAAGCGCTTAATCCAGATGCAGCCAGGACCGATCTGGGCGTCGGGGGCACAGCGTTTGCAGGACGGACCGCATCCCAGGTTTTTATCGATGGTGGAACCACGGCATTCACGGGCGGAATCGGAGGGAGTCCTACTTATTTCTATCGTTGGAATTCAATCCAGGGGTACGACGACGCTTTCTATACGAAAGGCACGCATTTGATCCGTTTTGGGGCTGCAGTCGAGAGAATGCTGCTCAATGTGGTTGCCGATACCGATCCCAATGGGATCTGGCACTTTGGGGACTTGGGATCGTTCCTGACCAACAATCCCAACAAATTCCAGGGCGGAATTGCCAGTACACTTTCACCGCGCAATCTTCGGCAGACCCTCTTCGGTGTTTATCTGCAGGACGACTGGCGCTGGAAGCCCAATCTGACGTTGAATCTGGGCCTGCGCTACGAGATGTCGACTGTGATACGGGAGACATCCGGCAAGCTGGCAAACCTGGCGAAGCTGCCGGATGCCAGTCCCCATCTTGGCAATCCCTTTTTCAATAATCCAACCTTGAGGGATTTTGAGCCGCGCGTGGGTTTTGCCTGGGATCCATTGCGCAACGGAAAAACGGCACTCCGAGGTGGCGTCGGAATGTTCGATGTCCAGCCACTGCCCTATCAGTTCGTGCTGCTGACGACCCAGGCCGCCCCTTTTTTCTCGTACACGGCGATCAACAATCCCGGTAACGGCACGTTCTTCTCGGGTCTCACTAACTTTCCCGCGAATACGCTTCGCTCCACGTATGTTCAACACCCCAAGCGCGATTACGTAATGCAGTGGAATCTCAATATTCAGCAGCAGTTGACCCCTAGCCTGGCCGGAATGGTCGCCTACGTGGGTTCGCGCGGCGTGCATCAACCCTTCAAGGTGGATGAAGCAAACCTGGTCATTCCGACCAAGACGCCGAAGGGATATCTCTGGCCCAAAGTGGATGTCTTCGGCAACGGCTACTCCCCGGTGTGTAATGCCACCGACCCCAACGGTCCTCCCGACGCCGATCCATCCTGTGTTCCTCCCAATCCAATCAACACGAACTTTGGCTCAGTCCGAGGCATGTTCTACGAAGGACATTCCCAGTATGACGCGCTCGAAGCGCAGCTGGCCAAACGCATGAGCCATGGATTTCAAGTGCAAGGCACTTTCACCTGGGGCAAAAGCATCGACACGAGTTCCGCGTCTGTTGCAGGTGACACCTTCGGAAACTCGATATCCAGCCTGCACTGGTTTGACATGAGATTGAGCAGAGGTCTCTCCGACTTCAACGTGGGCCGCACGCTCGTGGTCAATGGTACCTGGGAAGTTCCTAGTCCGAAGACGCTGTCCGCGCCGGCGCAATGGGCGCTGGGAGGGTGGGAACTTGGCTTGATCTTCACCGCCAGCGATGGTGTGCCGTTCACCGCGACGTGGGGTACCGGTGCGGACCCGCAAGGGACGCTGAGCAGCGACGATTGGGCCTTCCCCAACCGACTGGGTGGACCAGGCTGCAAAACACTTACGAATCCAGGCAATCCCAACAATTACATCAAGACTCAGTGCTTCCAGGTCGCGACAGCGCCGGATCTCGCCTTCTGGAGTGCAAACTGCGATCCGGCTCCGCCGAGCTTGGGAGGGCCGCTTTCTCCGGGAGATTTGAGCTGCTTCAACCTTCGCGGCAACTCCGGTCGCAACATCTTGATCGCTCCGGGCGTAACGTCCCTGGATTTTTCCTTATTCAAGAACAACTACATCAAGAGGATCTCCGAGAGATTCAACATCCAGTTCCGCGCGGAGATCTTCAACATTCTCAATCACCCTAACTTTGCCCCACCTGTTACTCCTGACAATGTGGACATTTTCGATGGGACAGGATCGCCAACCGGAGTGGCAGGCTTGCTTACTAAGACGACAACAACAGCGCGGGAGATCCAGTTTGCCGTGAAGGTGACTTTTTAGTCCGGGCGACAGCCACCGGTCGCTTTCAGGCGCGGTCGGGTCAGCTGTTCTCGGCCGGTCGCCGGCATCGCCTCTGGTTCTCTTGTTTCCTTCGGGCGACTACACTTCGAAGTTTGCCACGTTTCTGCTATGACGACGATCTCTGACGACACGAGTTCCAAGACCGTCATGACTTCCCACCCCGAGCCCGAGGTCGCCCGGCGCGCCCGGCATCGCATCGCACGCCGGCTCCTGCCCTTCCTGTTCTTGCTCTACGTGATCGCCTTTCTCGATCGCATGAACGTAAGTGCGGCGGCACTCCAGATGCCCAATGACCTTGGTTTCAGCGAGGGCGTGATTGGGTTGGGGGCGGGGATCTTCTTCCTTGGTTACTTCCTGCTGGAAATCCCCGGTGCGCTGATCGTTGAACGATGGAGCGCTCGCCGCTGGATCGCGCGCATCATGATTTCCTGGGGACTGATGACGTTGCTGATGGCCTTCATCCACACCTCCCGCCAATTTTATGTCGTCCGTTTCTTGGTGGGCGCCGCAGAAGCGGGCTTTTTGCCGGGCGTCATTGTGTACCTGACGCATTGGTTCCGCTATCAGGACCGCGCCAAAGCGGTGGCATTTTTCTATGCTGCTAATCCTCTTTCCTACGTGATCGGTTCGCCGCTGGCCGGCTTGCTGCTGGGCCTCTCGTGGCTCGGACTGAGAGGCTGGCGCTGGCTGTTCATCATCGAAGGGATTCCGGCAGTCGTGGTGGGCATGATTACCATCTGGTATCTAACAGATTGGCCGGGGCAGGCCCACTGGCTTCCCGCCGACGAGAAATCGTGGATCACGAGCGAGTTGCAGCGGGAGAAGGAAGCCAAGAACCGCCGTCGCTCTTACCGCGTGTGGGAGGCGCTGCGCCATCGTGATGTGATGCTGCTGACTGTGTGCTACTTCTGCGCTATGACCGGAAGTTATGGCATTGCGTTCTGGCTTCCGACTATTCTGAAGCGCCTCTCCGGCAAAAGCGATTTCAAAGTAACGCTGCTGGCAGCTCTACCCTATGTGGCAGCGTTCGTCACGCAGCAAGTCAATGGCTGGCATTCTGATCGAACGCAGGAGCGCCGCTGGCACGCGGCGATACCTGTTTTCGTGTGCGGACTGGCCCTTGGATTGGCGGTTGTTTATCGTTCGAACCTGACAATGTCCGTCGGATTGTTTGTCCTGGCCGGCGGTTCATTTTATGGTTTTCAACCTGTGTTCTGGGCGGTGCCCACCCTGTTTCTAAGTGAATCGGCCGCCGCCGCATCGATCGGGCTGATCAACGCAGTGGGCAATCTGGGCGGCTTTGTCGGACCCATGGTGATCGGCTATCTCGCCAACCGTACGCATTCCTTCTCCCCAGGCTTGCTGTACTTGGTGGCGAGTCTGTTTGTGTCCGGCTCGTTGATGCTCGCGGTGGGAAGGCAGGCTCCGGTGGGGCAGCTCAGTCCGAGCTAGGAAAATCAGGGAGAAGCGTCATGGTGCGACTCAGATTTCGATTATTGGTGGGAATGTTCTTCAGCTGCATCTTGGTTTGGAGCGCGGAAAATTCCGCGGCCCAGACCTTCAAACTCTATGTCGGAAACAGCCGGGGAGACGACATCAGCGTTATTGATATGGCTTCTCTGAAGGTGACCGGCGTAATCAAGGCAGCCGAACGCGTCCACGGGATATGCGTTCAAGCCGACGGCAGGCGGCTATTCGCGACCGTCGAGACCGACCAGACGCTGAGGATTATCGACACCGCGACCCTGCAAACCGTGGCGACGATCAAGGTGACGGGGCGTCCCAACCAGTGTGCCGTGACCCCGGACGGAAAATACGTCGCGGTCCCGATCCGCGATGGAGACAGCGTGGACATTGTGGATGTCGCGCAGCAGCAAATTGTGAAGGTTTTACCCATCAAGGAGCCGCACAACGCGCTGAATACCGGCAGCAACCGCTTTATTTACGTGAGCTCGATGGGCTCGCACGAGATCGACCTGATCGACCTGGAGAAGATGGATTTCGCCGCTCACATTCCCGCCGGCGGCCGGCCGCGCCCTTATGCGGTTTCCGCCGACGGGAACACCATGTACGTTGCGGTAGCTGACCTCCACGGATTTGTCATCGTGGATATTCCCGGGCAGAAAGTGACGCAAAGGGTCGAGATACCTGCCCAGCACGCGACCCTGCGAAAGTTGAAGTACGAAACTCCCGACACGCTCACCCATGGATTGGCACTCACTCCGGATGGAAGCGAGCTGTGGGTCTCGAGTCTGCTCGACGACTCCATGTACATTTACGACGTTAAAGCGAGGAAAGTCACGGGACAAGTACGTACCGGCGAAGGTCCGAACTGGGTGGTCTTCACGCCCGACGGCAAATATGCCTGCATCAGCAATACCGATACCGACGATGTTTCCATTATTGACGCAAAAGCCTGGCGCGAGATCACCCGCGTGAAAGTCGGAAAAGCGCCCAAACGGCTGGCTGTGGCGGGTGTTCCCGTCGCGACGAACGGAATACACTGAACAGATTTTAATGTATTTTTAATGCCGGTTTCAGATTCGTCTGCGATCGTGAAAACTGGAGGATCCACTTGAATCCATCGAAAGCAATGATCTTGTCGGCGGCAATTCTTGCATTCATGATCGGGGTTTCAGCGCAGGAAAAGGCCCCATTAAGGCTCTTGCACTCAACGCCGCTGCCAGAGCTCCACGATGGAGATTTCGACCACTTGACCCCGGACGTCGCAGGCAACCGCCTCTTTGTCACCGCGGAGGAGAATTCGAAAGTCCTGATCTTTGATCTGAAGACGAACAATCTCATTCACACGTTCGACGATCTCAAGGCGCCGCACTCGATGCTCTATCGGGCTGATTTGAAGAAGCTTTTCGTGGTCGATGGCGACCTGGGCGAGATTAAGATGTACGAGACAGACTCCTACAAGCCCGCCGGAAGCATCAAGCTCCGAGAAGGCGCGGACGCCAGTTCCTATGACCCTTCCACGAAGTACTTGTATGTGGTGAACGGTGGCAGGGATGCCCACCTGCCGAACGCCTACATTAGTGTCGTTGACACCACCGCGGCGAAGAGCATCGCTGAGATCAAGATTGACTCCAATGACGTTGAGGGTATGGCTTTCGAGAAGTCGGGGCCGCGGATGTTCGTCGTAGTTCGTGGAAGTAATGCGGTAGAGATGTTCGACCGGACGAAACGTACTTTGCTCGCGACTTGGCCGATCGCGCAAGAAGGCAAGCGACCCACCGCAATCGCGTTCGACGAAGATGGGCATCGCCTGTTCGTGGGCCCGCGCGAACCCGGGAAACTCATTGTCCTGGACTCTGATTCAGGCAAGATCGTAACAAGTTACCCGGCCGCGGCCATGGTCGACGACATGGCATACGACAGCCAGAGCAAGCGCATCTATTTTGCGGGAACGGAATTCCTCGACGTGTTTCAGCAGCATGATGCTGACCACTACGAGCGCATCGGGCACATTCCAACCTCGTTCCGCGCAAAGACCGGTGTTCTGGTCCCTGAATTGAAGCGCTATTACCTGGCGGTTCCGCATCACGAAAAGCAGACGGCGGAATTGCGCGCGTATGAAGTTTTACCGTAGCGAGCGGCAGTTCTGCGGTGTAGGGCGACAGGTCAAAGGAGAGGTTTCACCGAACCGCTGCCACGGCCGAAACTTCGGCGGCGATGACCTCTCCCACGTCCCGGGTGCTGGCATGGCCGCCGATGTCACGCGTGCGAACATCGGAGTGGGCCAGCACCTTGAAGATGGCTTTTTCGACGGCATGGGCCGCCTGCTTCTCACCCAACTGTTCCAGCATCATCGCGCCCGACCAGATTTGGGCCACCGGATTTGCGATCCCTTTCCCCGCGATGTCGGGAGCAGAGCCATGTACCGGCTCAAAAAGTGACGGACATTCCCGTTCAGGGTTCAGATTGGCCGATGGGGCGAGCCCCATCGATCCCACAACCGCTGCCCCAAGATCGGAAAGAATGTCGCCGAAAAGGTTCGATCCGACCACCACATCGAACCAGTCGGGATGGGCCACGAAATGTGCGGTCAAAATGTCGATGTGGTACTGGTCGACTTTGACATCTGGATATTTCTTTGAAATCGCGGCGAAGCGTTCGTCCCAGAAAGGCATGGTGTAGACAATGCCGTTGGACTTCGTGGCCGAAGTCACGTGCTTCTTGCGCGTGCGAGCCAGTTCGAAGGCGTAGGTTATGATTCGATCGCACGCTCGCCGGGTGAAGATGGTTTCCTGGATGGCCGTATCGAACTCAGTATTCCGATTAAGCCGTCCACCCACCTCCGAGTACTCTCCCTCACTATTTTCCCGGACGATGATGAAGTCGATGTCTCCCGCCTTCCGGCCGCTGAGCGGACTCGTGATCCCTTCCAACAAGCGCGCTGGGCGGCGGTTCACGTATTGCTTGAATCCCCGGCGGATGGGAATCAGCAGACCCCACAGCGAGATGTGGTCGGGTACTCCGGGATAACCCACTGCCCCCAGGTAGATGGCATCAAACGGACGCAGTTGCTCGAGACCATCTTCTGGCATCATGCGGCCGGTGTTGGCATATGTCTCGCAACTCCAATTGAAGTGCTGCCATGAGAACGACAAATCAAACCGGCGAGCCGCCGCCTCGAGCACACGAATGCCCTCGGGAACGACTTCGCGTCCGATCCCGTCTCCTTCGATTACCGCTATCCGATAGTTCTTCAATCTTCCTCGCAGTCACAAAAGCTTGTTGAACCGCCGACTACTTGCTGCAAAGGGCCGTCAACGTGCGGATGTCCGGTACGTCTTCGAGCTTTCGCACCAGATCAATGACCTGGTTCGCCTTTGCGCTCGGCCACTCCGCGAATGCAGCGCAGCCCCGGAACTTTTCCGCAACCTCGTCATAGCTCATTGGGTTGGTTGGGCTCCCCTTGCCAAAATCCGCTCGGCCCGAAATCCTGCGACCATCCTTCAACGTGATCTTGAGAATGGTCGTCATCTTATCGTATCCCGCTTTCTCTGCCTCAGGATCGACATAGAAGCGAATTCGCTCGATCATCTTCTGCACATCGTCGCGGTTCGCGACAACATCCGTGAATTTCGTCTGATTCGCCTCCCCGTCCAGCAGCAGAATCGCCATGCAAAACTCCATGCTGAACTTCGCTTGCAACCCCGTCTTCGGATGGTGATGAATTAGAGTGTTCGGCATATTGCGATTGGTGCCAACTTCTACACGTTCAACCTCGGCGGCTCGGATCGAGTTGGCGTGAATCAGACGCAAGAGTTCGGTCATGCCGGGATGAGTCAGCGAGCCGGAGGGGAAGGGCTTGATGGAGATTCCCGGGCTCAGGAATGTCCAGGGCTTGCCCAGTCGATCGACAATCGCGGCCGGATCGTAGGTACCGCCGTAGGCATGGAAAAAACCGCGCTGCGCTTCCAGAATCTGTTCCGCTGCGGTCCAGCCAATCGCAGCGAGGTCGGCTGCAACCACGCCCGATTCCGTAGCATGGCCCGCCTGAAAAGGTTTCGTCATTGTGCCAAAGTTTTCACGCAGCCCGGCAGAATGGCTCGCGGCAATTCCGAATGCCCGCGAGGTTCGTATTACGTCCAACCCCTTCAGCTTGGTGCAGGCGGCGGCGCCACCGAAGACTCCGCAAGTGCCGGTGGAGTGGAATCCATCTTCGTAGTGGCGCGGCGAGATCGCTTCCGCGATCTTGCATTCTACCTCGACCCCCGCGTGGTAGGCGACCAGCAGATCCCTTCCGCTCTTCACTTCGACCTCGGCTGTCGCCAAAGCTGCGGGAAGCACGCAGACCGTGGGGTGGACGAGCAACCCATACACACGGTCTTTGGCGGCCGCGAGCTGCGTGTCGTCGAAGTCGTCGACATGGATCGCAACTCCGTTGGCAAAGGCGGCAAAGCGCGCGGGAAGCTGAACCTCGGATCCCAACACCGCCGCACCGCTGCGCGGAGCAAAACCGAAAGGCTTCAGATACTCCCGGATTAGTCCCCAGGTGGCAGCTTTGGAACCGCTGAGCGCCAGCCCTAGACCATCCAGGATTGACTTCTTGCCGAGTTCGAGCGGCTCCGCAGGGATGTCGGCGAACTTCAGGTTCACGACAAACTCGGCCACGTGCGCGGTCAACTTTTGAACTCGCGGAAAGCTCGTTTCAGCGCGCGCCTGAGCTGTCTCGGCGCTGGCAAACTTCGGTTCTGAGGCTCCTGTGAACCCTAACGTGGCTCCTACCGCGGCGCTTCTCAAGAACGCACGCCTTCTCATATCGGTGCTCATGGGATGTCACCGTTCATTTCAGTTCGTTTGAATACTTGGCCACCTTTCATGACGAACTTCACCCGCTCAAGCTCGGTGATGGTCTTGTCGTGCGCGACCGGGTGCCGCCCCGCTTCGCTGGCAGCCCGGGGCGAATCCACTACCTGCAGGGGGCTGGGCAGCGGAGCCTCGGTGGAATAGCCGCGCATGATAGATCCGCCCGTGGCTTGAATTCCCCTGGTCGCCTACCTGCATGCGAGGCCCCGGGACGATGCCACGTCGATCGCATTACGCAGGTCCACGTCGCTGTACATGGCGCCCGGCGTTTTGAGATCGCGGAGTGTCGTGAAGCCTACCATCACGTCTTTCAGGTCTTTCTGCGCGTTGGCGAGGGCAGTCAGCGTGCGATATTGATAGGAATCGCGCAGGATTTGGGTATCAAAGTCGGGTCGGTTGCCGAAAACGTGAGTGTGGGCATCGCTCAGTCTGAGGAGGACGGTGGCGGGAGTCAGGTCCACTACTTCGGCGTCCGCGGGCACTTGCACTCGCTCAAAGCGACCAGCACGAACCGCAATCCCGTGATTCGCAGGCGCGGTCGACTGAGCGGGAGCAAGCGTGCAGACCAATAGCAGGAAACCGGAACCGTATTTCTTCAGCATGGCGGGATGTCAATCGTCGCGGGTCCACATTAACACCCCATGAAGGCCAGATGAAACGTTATTCAGGATCGCGGGAAGACGGGCAACGCGAAGAATAGGCCGGCGGGTGCGCTGGCTTTCTGAACAAGTTTTCATCTCACTTGGCTAACGGTTCAAGGCGAACCGCCATATACTTGCTGGGCGAGAGAGAGCCCATGCGCATTCTGCTGGTCGAAGACGAGGACAAGGTATCCAGCTTTGTCGCGCGCGGATTGGCGGAAGAGAGATTTGCGGTCGATGTTGCGGCCGACGGCAAGGCGGGGCTCGATCTTGCCACAACATACCACTACGATCTGGTGATTCTCGATCTCATGTTGCCCACGCTGGATGGCAGTCAGGTCCTTCGCCGGATTCGAACGGACAATGTTCAGGTCCCAGTCCTGATCCTGACAGCTCGCGACGCGGTTGCAGACAAAGTCGGTAATTTTGAGGCCGGTGCGGATGACTATTTGACCAAGCCGTTCGCCTTTGCCGAACTGCTGGTCCGGGTGAAAGCCCTGCTCCGGCGCGGGCCAGTCACCCGCAGCAGCATGGTGCGTGTGGGCGATCTCGAGCTAGATCGTCTTTCGCAGCAGGTCAAGCGGGCTGGGAAACGGATCGACTTAACCGCAAAGGAATATTCCCTGCTGGAATACCTCATGTCGAACGCCGGGCGGGTTCTCTCGCGAACCATGATCATCGAACATGTCTGGGACCAGAGTTTCGACGGCATCACGAACATCGTTGACGTTTACGTTCGACACCTCCGAAACAAGGTGGACGATCCATATCAGCAGAAGTTAATTCGTACGGTTCGCGGCGTGGGCTACGCCATCGGTCACGGAGCGCAGCCATGAATACACGGTCTCTCCGCTTTCGCATCACGGCATGGTATGCCGGACTGCTTGCCGGGACCCTGATAGTGTTCGGCGTCTCCGTTTATCTGGGGCTCGAGCGATATCTCGATTGGACCCTTCAGAGGACACTGGTCTCGGAGTGCCGAACCATCGGGACAGAACTACTCTCACAGTTGCCGGTCAAAGACAATGCGTGGCTCGCGACCGAGATCAACGAGGCTTATGCCCCAGAAGTGAATAGCCGCTTCATTCGCGTCGTCCACCAAGGATTGGGAGTTGTGTACCTGTCGGCCGCGCCGAAGGACGGCACGTTCGACCCCTCGCGAATTCCTCTTCCCAGCGACCAGGAAGAGGATGGTCCGCGAAAGCTTTTATTCGGAGCCGGGAATCGCCTGCTGATCCATTCGATGACTCTTAAAGCGGCCGATGGAAGCCGTTTCCTCGTGGAAAGTGGCGCTCCTTACAATCAAATCGAAGTCGTCCTGCACGGTCTTTTGCTGACGCTGGCGATCTATATGCCGTTCGTTGTTTCTCTCGCGGTGGCGGGCGGTTACTGGCTGATGAGGCGGTCCCTGCGACCAGTCGACGAGATCACAAAAAGGGCCGAAGGCATCACTTCCACGAACTTGAGCGAGCGTCTGCCCGTCATACGGACTGGCGACGAACTGGAGCGACTTTCCATATCCCTGAACCGCATGATCGAGCGGCTCGATGACGCCTTTCAGCACATCAACCGCTTTTCCGCGGATGCCTCGCACGAACTGCGAACGCCCTTAACCGTCCTGCAATTGGAACTTGAAGGCATCGCACAGAACCATCGCTGGGATGCTTCTCTGAGAGACCAGATCGGCAGTGCCCTGGAAGAAACCCACCGGATGTCCCGAATCGTCGAAAGCCTGCTGGCGATATCGCGGCTGGACGCAGGGGAAGCGAAGATGGACAAGACACGTCTGGATCTGGGCGAACTGGTGGCATCTACTGCAGACGAAATGAGGCTGCTGGCAGAGGAGAAATCGATCGGGCTGCGTACTCATGTGGCAACCGGGATTCAGGTGGAAGGGGACCGGACCCGCTTACAGCAGGTCATCGTGAACCTCATTGACAACGCCATCAAATACACACAGCAAGGCGGCAAGGTCGAAATCAGCGTCGGCGGAGAGGGAAACACCGCAGTCCTCGAGGTTTCTGACAATGGTCCCGGGATTCCGTCCCACGCTCTGCCCCATGTGTTCGAACGCTTCTACCGCACCGACAAGGCCCGCTCACGCGCCAGCGGCGGAGCTGGACTGGGGCTCTCCATCGTCAAGGCGATCTGTGCCGCGCATAACGCCGAAGTTAAGGTCTCGAGCCAGGAAGGCCGGGGTAGCCGCTTCCGTGTGGAACTTCCGTTGCTCCCTGTTTTTGAGAGCGAGGGAGCCAGCTCCGCGCTTCGGCAACTCTAAGTCGGTAACGCGATTCTGTAATGGTTAAGAGTGTTCCAGACAAAAGAAAAAACCATGGGCGGACCACCACTTCCAACAAAGCCAGCCACCTTGACCGAATCAATCCAGAGTGTTCCATCTCGCGCTACTTCGGTACGCTGGCAAATGATGGGGCTGGTTACAGCCACCGCCATCCTTACTTATCTTGATCGTCTGAACCTCGGTATCGCCGGCAAGTTCATCCAGGATGAGTTCTCCATTCCGCTAAAGACCATGGGGTGGATCTTGGGCGCCTTTCTGCTCGGCTATTCCCTGTCGCAAGTCCCAGGAGGATATCTGTCGGACCGTTACGGTCCGCGAAGAGTGTTGATTGCGGCCATCGCGTGGTGGTCGATCTTGACGGCCACGACTGCGCTTGCTCCCCGGCTTTTTTTGAGGGGTTGGTTCGGAGTGGCATGGTCGTTCGCCGTGGTCAGATTCTTGATCGGGATCGGCGAAGCCCCGAGTGCTCCCGCCTATACCAAGGTCGTTGCGAACTGGATGGGAAGCAGCCGCCGCGGTCTGGGCAGCAGTTTCAATTTGCTCGGCATAGGGCTGGGCGGAGTGTTCACGCCCATGCTGATCACGTTCATCGTGCAGCGGTGGGGCTGGCGCACGGCCTTCTATTGTTGTGGGCTTTTGGGGATTGTCGCTGTCCTGGCTTGGTACTTTTTGGCCACAGATCGACCCGATCAGAATCATCGGGTCAACCAGGAGGAACTCGAACTCATTGCTCGGGGCTGGCCCCAGCGCAAGCAGGTCGCTTCCGAGAGCGGCGTGCCTTGGTTGCAAATCTTCACCAACCGCTCCATCATCGGTCTGGTGCTGGGGTATTTCTGTCAGGGGTTTCCGATCTACTTCTTTCACACTTGGTTGTTCATTTACCTGGTGAGGGTGCGAGGATTTTCGCTGACGCAAGGGGGTCTCTACGGGACAACCCCATATCTGGCGATTGCGTTGGCTTCTCCGCTGGGCGGCCAGTTTTCGGATTTCGCCGTCCGCAGATTCGGTAAGCGTTTGGGCCAGCGCGTCGCGGTATGGGTGGGAATGTTTTCTTCGGCCATCTTGCTCTGGGAAGGGGCTCATGCCGGGAATAAAGTGACTGCCATTTTTCTTCTCGCCGCGGCTGCCGGATGCAACATGTTCGCTTCGGTTACCTTCTGGGCGGCATGCATCGACCTGGGTCACGAGTACTCCGGCTCGGTTGCCGGGCTGATGAATACCTTCGGGAACCTGGGAGGATTTTTCTCTCCCATCGTCACGGCTTACATCGCTTCAGCATTCGGCTGGACGTCGGCGTTGACCTTAGCCGCACTCGTGACCGTCGTCAGTGGACTTTGTTGGTTGGCTGTAGACAGCACCAGGGGCATCGGAGATCACAGCGACTAGCCTTCCTTGAACGCAGGTTGCTCAACACTGACGTGCAGCTGGATCGCAGGCAATGACCACGGCCTGGCGCTGCCGTCTGTCGGGCAGCCTGGGATGAGCCTGACGCTGGATCATTGCCCTGGCTGCGCCGCCTCCATGCTTCTCATGCCAATGGGCCCGGACCTTTCAACCTCTGCGTGCATCGCGAGAATGTGAAGACGCTGAGCTACGTGGAAGTTAGCTGGACTGCTGGCTTAAGATTCAGGTGTCGCCGATTCAGTGAGATGACTCTTAATCAGTGCTCGAAGGTTCGATTCCTTCGGCCCCCGTAGAACTTGTGCTGCGTTCCATGCGGCTGTCTTGGTAGGGAATCGGCCAAGCACTTTTGACCGGCGCTTTCCGTGTTCCCACCAATAGAAATTCCAAACCTTGCTGCGCTTGTCCTGGACCACACTTCCACTTCTATTTTTTCGCTGCATATTCCTCCGTGATAGCAGCAGATGGCGGGAGCATCTTAGCATCCAGGTCGGAGCGGAGGAATCGCCACGTCACCAGTGCGGTGCCGGACAGACGATAGCCCTTGAGTCGGCCTTCCTTGGCCCATTGCAGGATGGTCCGCGGCTTTACCTTCAAATACGCGGCGGCCTCGGTAGCTGTGAGCCAATCACGCATGGGGATGGGGTTGGAATTCTGCTATACAGCCGCGCATAAATAAAGGGACATAATAGTTAACAAAAAGAACGCAGACAAGGGCGAATCAGTTCTGGGTGGGATTGCATTTCAGTAAAAACCCGGGTGATGGTGCACTCTAACTCCGCCGGGTTCGAGAAATACCGATTATGCGTCCCCGTTCTCCGGGTGTATTGCCACAAACGCTCCGTCGGATTCAACTCCGGCGAATAAGGCGGGAGCTGATGGAGTTCTAGCCAGTGTCGGTTCTCACCAAACCACGCCCACACCTCGCCATCCTTGTGGTAGGAGGCGTTGTCTTGAATCAGCATGGCTCCTTGGCGGTAGTAGCGCCGCGCCAGTTGCTCCAGAAAGCCCAAGTACGTGGAGGCGTTAAAGACCGTGTCCTGGCGATAGTGGAACCGAGTTTGGAATAATTCAATGGCCCCCAGGATTTTGACGCTCTTGCGCTCGCCGGTGACCGGGATTTCCGGGGGGCGACCGATTCGACTCCAGGTGGCATGCAAGGTGGAATCCTGGCGAAAACTGGCCTCGTCACTGAAAATCAGTGCCCAGTTTTTGATTTGGGCTTTTTTTTAAGGTTGGGATAGGTTCTCCGGTGCCACCGGTCCTGCTGGCTGCGATCGGCCCGAGCCAAAATTCGCTTGGGACGCTGCACCGAGAATCCTAATTCATGCAGCAGCTTGCGTACGTGACCGGGATGATAATGGACGCCGAACTCCTCTTCCAGGACCCAGGCAATCATGGGCGAGGTCCAAACCCCTGTATCCAAACCATAGCCGACCGGACCACTATCGAGAATGTCGCCGAGCTGTTGCCGTTGCGTAGCCGTCAGCTGCGCCGGCCTTCCTGAGCGATGGCCTTCTAATAAGCCTTCTACGCCATGAGCTTGATAGCGAGCCAGCCACTCGGAGACCTTGGAACGTGGGGCTCGCAGAATCGCGGCCAACTCTCCGCTGGTCCGCCCTTGTGAGTTCAACACCACGGCTTGTAATCGCTTGGCGACGCGATACGCCCCATCCCGCTCGGCTTCGTTGCTTAACCGAACCAACCGTTGATAGGTGCTCGGATGCAAGTACAGGATTCGTGGAAGCATGCCACCCCCCAAAGGAGTATGGCATGATTTGCAGTTTATGTACCTTTAATTATGCGCGGCTGTATAGCTCAGTCCCAAACAGGCCCGTCCGGCGTACCCGGTCGTAAATCCACGAAACGGGGCCTTCAATGACGATGAATGACGATGCGATCTCTGGAACCGTCAGGAGTTCGCCTTTCAGAGAATCGGAATTTTACATAGTTAACTGCTTTCTCGGGGGCCAGTTTTTCGGATGTAATGCGTACTCGGTGCCGCCCTTGGGTGATTGTGATGGTGCTGGCCGATCCTTGACAAGAAATGTCGGGTATATTAAGCGCAAGGAATCGAGATGTCTTTGCCGCCCACGGTCCTTTCTCCTGCCGATGCTTTGGATTGCGCGGCGTGGATTTTGTCCGATGTGGCAAGTCGTCCGGTCTCAAAATCGAGACATCAGCACCTGCCTTTGCGAGGCAAACACATCTGCAGGGCAACCCCTCCCGGTTATTGCCGAGGTTCCGATCTGAAGGAGCAAATTTACGTGGCGTTCAGAGTCCTGGAGCGGTCCGGTCAGCGGAAACAAGACGCCTATTGCACGATTGCCGATTTGGCTGCTTCACACTTGGGCAACTCGCGGCGCGGCCGCCGGACGCGAGGCGAACGAGATTTGTTTTCAAAGATGAAGACGGTTGCTTCGATGGCCAGGCAATTTCGCCAGGGCATGGGCGCCGCAGAGAACCTTGTAAATTTCCGAATCGGTCAATTCTTATGGTTGAGGAGGGCCGGGATTGAAAACAGCAATCCACCCGACGACACGTCAGCTAGTAGCCTTGAACTTCGCGACGATCGCCGTGATGTCGTCGGTTTGTTCCTGAAAACTGAATCGCCGAACACCATCCACGATTGCGGTCAACAAAGCCTGGCACGGCAGGTCCCGATGTTGCTGCAGCGATTCAATCAGGCAGCGCTCGCCAAATTCCTCTCCTCGGTCGTTACTGGCTTCGGTGATGCCATCAGTGTAAAGCGCAAGTACGTCCCCGGGAAAAAGCTCGTGCTCCCGCATCGAGCAATTCCATTCTCTGAACAGCCCGAGCAGCGTGCTGGTGGACTCGAGCCGATCCACCCTGCCGTCGCTTCTTACCAGGAGACCTGACAAATGGCCGCAATTGACATAGCGCAATCGCCCTGCCGCCTCGTCGTAATCGGCAAACAAAAGCGAGGCATAGGCCGCGTCGCCGGTGTTGTCATAGAACAGGCGGTTCACAGACCGGAGCAACGCCTCGGGCTGATCGAAGGCCAGCGCCGACTGGCT
>WNFE01001056.1_pt1 | contig 24006 bp, 25 predicted proteins | sample 5400451 | NCBI WGS metagenome assembly WNFE01 (sample SAMN13153344, study PRJNA577476) | soil metagenome | isolation source: 200 cm saprolite under Douglas fir tree site 2 hole 2 | place: USA:California | collected 2015-04-18
GCGGACCCGGGAACCAGAGCGCCAAGCCCTCGTCGAGCACCGCGCCGGTCGTTGGGTCGAAAAGCTTGGCCAGGGATGCCCGGCGCGGCGGCGGGAGCCTGCGAATCAATGTTTCGAGGCCGAATCGAGCGTTGGGGCCGGAGATCCGGATCACCGCGATGGCCGCCGGAGGCGGCCCCGAGGAAAGCGCGAAAATGGTATCGTGGCTGCCCATCCCAAGTGGCTCATGTATCAAAAAATGAATTCATATTCATTCCAATAGCCGGCCGGTTCAGGGTTTTCGGTTCCGCGATGCGCCGCGATGCGCCCTGGGACGTTATGCTGGTGGGAGCCCTCTCGAGAAAAACCCCGATGACCGCCGTCCAAACGCACCCTGAAAATCGGCTGGCGCGGGAAAGCAGCCCATACCTTCTGCAGCACAAGTTCAATCCCGTCGACTGGTGGCCCTGGGGACCGGAGGCGCTTGCGCAGGCGAAGCGCAGCCACAAGCCGATCCTGCTCTCGGTCGGCTATGCGGCCTGCCACTGGTGTCACGTCATGGCGCACGAAAGTTTCGAGGACGAGGCTGTGGCGCGTGTGATGAACGAACTCTTCGTCAACATCAAAGTCGATCGCGAAGAGCGCCCCGACGTCGACCAGATCTACATGTCGGCGCTGCACATGCTGGGCGAGCAAGGCGGCTGGCCGCTGACCATGTTTCTCACGCCCGCCGGCGAGCCGTTTTGGGGCGGGACCTATTTTCCCAAAACCGCCCGCTATGGCCGGCCGGCGTTCGTCGACGTGCTGCGCGAAGTCGCGCGCTTGTTTCGCGAAGAGCCCTTGCGCATCGAACACAATCGCCAAGCGCTGATGGAGCGATTGTCCGAACGCGCGCGGCCGCAAGGTCAGGTCGTGATCGCCCGGTCAGACCTCGACACGCTGGCGCAGCGCATCGCCGCGATCATCGATCCGATTCACGGCGGGCTCAAGGGCGCGCCCAAATTTCCGCAAGCGGCCATGTTCGAGCTGCTGTGGCGCGCCGGACAGCGCACCGGCGAGACCCGTTATTTCGGCCTCGTCGAGCTGACCCTCGAGCGCATCTGCAACGGCGGAATCTACGATCATCTCGGCGGCGGCTTTTCCCGCTACTCGGTCGACGAGCGCTGGCTCGTGCCGCATTTCGAAAAGATGCTCTATGACAACGCGCAGCTGCTGGAGCTGTTGGGTCTCGCATTCGCCCGCTCGCAAGGATCCTTGTTCCGCGACCGCGCGAGAGAGACCGTCGAATGGCTGGCGCGCGAGATGACCACCACGGACGGCGCCTTCTGCGCCTCGCTCGACGCCGATTCGGAAGGCGAGGAGGGGAAATTCTACGTCTGGTCGCTCGCCGAAATCGAGCAGGCGCTCGGTCCGCAAGATGCGGCATTCTTCGCGGGCCATTACGACGTGACCGCCGAGGGCAATTTCGAAGGCCACAATATTCTCAACCGGCTCGAGGATCGGCAGCCCAACGAACCCGGCGCCGAGGCACGCTTGGCCGAGCTTCGCGCCAGGCTGCTCGCAGTTCGCGACAGGCGGGTGCGGCCGGGGCTCGACGACAAAATTCTTGCCGACTGGAACGGGCTGATGATCGCCGCGCTGGTGAATGCCGGCATCTCGTTCGATGAGCCGGGGTGGATCGCCATGGCGGCACGCGCCTTTGCGTTCATCGCGGAAACCATGGCGTGCGGCGACCGGCTCGGCCATTCCTGGCGCGACGGCAAGCTGATTTTTCCGGGGCTCGCCTCGGATTTCGCCGCCATGATCCGGGCCGCCCTGGCGCTCTACGAAGCCACCACGGATCGCGCCTATCTCGACCGCGCGCTCGCCTGGCAGCGGGCATTCGACCGCCACTATGGCGATCCCGCGGGCTATTTCCTTACCGCGGACGATGCCCAAGGTCTGGTGGTGCGCCCCGCCCCTACCCATGACGAAGCCACGCCGAACGCCAATGCGCTCGCCGCGGGATGCTGCCCCGGGCATTCGCCAATCTGGTCGCGCATGCCGCCTTGCTCAACGCGCTCGATTTCCGGCTGCGCGCGGCCGAGATCGTGGTGACGGGGGAGAATGCCGACCAGCTCTTCGCGAAGGCGCTCGCGCTGCCGTTCCTCGATCGCGTCGTGCTGCGCGCGCCGTCCGCGGATGCGCTCACGCCTTCGCATCCGGCCCGAGCCAAGCTCGCGGCGCATGCGGGTGCCGCGGCGTTCGTCTGCGTCGGCGAACGCTGCTCCCTGCCGGTGACCGAGCCGCAGCAGCTCGCCGAGGCCGTGGCGGCGATGCGAGCCTGACGGGCGGAGGGACGGGATGCACGGCAATGCCACCGGGCTGCTGCATGCCTGGCACGATTTCTACGTGCTCATCGGCACGGCGGCCGCGACGCTGATCGGCCTGATGTTCGTGGCCGCGTCGATTAGTGCCAGCTACATGACCGAGAAGCATCAGGCCGGCATCCAATCGTTCTACACGCCGACGGTGGTGCATTTTGCCACGGTGCTGATCACCTGCGTCGTGCTCGTGGCGCCGCTCGGCGCCACCCCGCTCGGCGCGCTGCTGCTCGCCATCGGGGCCACCGGGCTCGGCTATGCTTCCGTCGTGTGGGTACGGATGGGCCGCGGCGGCTTCACTGCGAGCATCGATCTCGCGGATCGATTCTGGTACGCGCTCTCGCCGGTTGCCGGTCACCTGCTGCTGGTCGCGGCCGTTCTCATGCTGCTGCTGCTGGGAGACGAGCGCAGCCTCGAGGTGCTGGCGATCGCCATCGTGCTGCTGCTCCTGGCGGCGATCCGCAACGCCTGGGACATCACGGCCTGGGCGGTGACGCGCTCCGGACCCGGTCCATGAGCGCCGGCCCGCCGCCGCCACCTCGCGGCTCGCGAAAGATCGCTCAGGTGTTCATCGACTCGAAAAATTCGGAGTTGTTCTTGGTGTTGCGCAGCTTGTCGAGCAGGAAGTCGATGGCGTCCATGGTGCCCATCGGATTGAGGATGCGGCGCAGCACGTACATCTTTTTGAGAACGTCGGCCGGCACCAGCAATTCCTCCTTGCGGGTGCCCGAACGGGTGATGTCCATCGCCGGGAAGGTGCGCTTGTCCGCCACCTTGCGGTCGAGAATGATTTCCGAATTGCCGGTGCCCTTGAACTCCTCGAAGATCACCTCGTCCATGCGGCTGCCGGTATCGATCAACGCCGTGGCGATGATGGTCAGCGATCCGCCTTCCTCGATGTTGCGCGCGGCGCCGAAGAATCGCTTGGGTCGCTGCAGGGCGTTGGCGTCGACGCCGCCGGTGAGCACCTTGCCCGAGGACGGCACCACGGTGTTGTAGGCGCGCCCGAGCCGGGTGATCGAATCGAGCAGGATCACCACGTCGCGGCCGTGCTCGACCAGGCGCTTGGCTTTTTCGATGACCATCTCGGCGACCTGCACGTGGCGCGCGGCGGGCTCGTCGAAGGTCGAGGAGATCACCTCGCCTTTGACCGACCGCTGCATGTCGGTGACTTCCTCCGGCCGCTCGTCGATCAGGAGCACGATCAAATAGCACTCGGAGTGATTGGCCGTGATCGAATGCGCGATGTTCTGCAGCAGCACGGTCTTGCCGGTGCGCGGCGGCGACACGATCAGCGCCCGCTGCCCCTTGCCGATGGGCGCCACGATGTCGATCACCCGCGGCGAGAGGTCCTTCTTGGTGGAATCCTCCATTTCCATGTTGAGCCGCTCATCCGGGTAGAGCGGGGTCAGATTGTCGAAATTGATCTTGTGCCGGGCCTTCTCGGGATCCTCGAAATTGATGGTGTTGACCTTCAGCAGTGCGAAATAGCGCTCGCCGTCCTTGGGACTGCGGATGTGCCCGTCGATGGTATCGCCGGTTCTGAGCCCGAACCGGCGGATCTGGGAGGGCGATACGTAGATGTCGTCGGGTCCCGGCAGGTAATTGGCTTCCGGGGAGCGCAGGAAGCCGAAGCCGTCCGAGAGCACTTCGACCACGCCCTCGCCGATGATGTCGATTTCGCGGCCGGCCAGCTGCTTGAGGATGGCGAACATCAGCTCCTGCTTGCGCATGGTGCTGGCGTTTTCGACTTCGAGCTCCTCGGCGAAGCTGAGCAGCTCGGTCGGAGTCTTGGATTTGAGATCCTGCAGTTTCATTTCCCGCATACGGGGGTATCCTGTGGGGGTGGACCGGTGGCAATGAATCGACCGGTCAAGTCTGGTGGAAGGTGCGAATCGCAGATCTTGGGCGGGGCAGGCGAACACGCCTCGGGCCCGATGCACCGGTCGGCCGCATTTCGACCAGAACTCACCGGTCGGCCGCATTTCGACCAGAACTCTGGATGCATCTGCCTGCGTTCAGGGGAGTGGTGAAAACAATAGGGAAAGAACGTGCGCTGCGCAAGGGGGATCGAATAATTAAGCCGGGTGGTGCTTCAGAAGGGCTTAACGATCGCGAGAATCACGATCCCGATCATCAGCAGCGTCGGCACCTCGTTCACAATCCGGTAGAAGGCGGCCGAACGGCGGTTGCGGTCCGCCGCGAAGTCCTTGACCCAGCGGGCGAAGAGTCCGTGTACGCCCGACAGGATCAGCACCAGGGCGAGCTTTGCGTGCAGCCACCCGGCCGTCAGCCAACCTCCGGTCCAGGCCAGCCAAAGGCCGAGCGCCCAAGTCGCGATCATGGCCGGGTTGATGATCACTTTGAGCAGTCGCCGTTCCATGCTTTTGAATGTTTCGGACTGGGGCGACCCCGGCTCCGCCTCGCAATGGTAGACGAACAGGCGGGGCAGATAGAGCATGCCGGCCATCCAGGCGATCACTGCAATCAGGTGAAATGCCTTGAGCCAATCGTATAATGTGCCTTCGTTCACGCCGGACCTGCCCCTCGAATTCGCCGCAGCATCCGTTCCACGTGCCCGACCGGCGTATCGGGCAGAATGCCGTGGCCCAGGTTGAAGATGAATGGCCGGTCGGCGAAACCATGCAGGATGTCGTCGACCTCTCGGTCGAGCGCCGAGCCCCCGGCGAGCAGAACCACCGGATCGAGATTACCTTGGATCGTCATGGTTTGCGGGATCCGGCCACGAGCGAAGCCACGGTCGATCGTCCAGTCGAGGCTCACGGCCTGGACTGGCACTTGTTCGACGTATCGTGATAAAGCCGTCCCGGCGCCGCGCGGAAAGCCGATGATCCTCGCTCCAGGGCATTGCGCTCGAACGTCACGACAAATCCGCTGGACCGGAGCAATGCACCATCGCTCGAACTCACGAGGGCCGAGAACGCCGGCCCAGGTATCGAAGATCTGCACGGCATCGACCCCGGCTCGAAACTGGCGGACCAAATACTCGACCGACCCGGTGACCAGGCGATCGATCAGCTTTCCGAACGTTGCCGCATCCTCGAGCGCCAACCGTCGCGCCGGTACTTGGCCTTCCATGCCCCGTCCGGCCACCATATAGGTCGCGACGGTCCAGGGTGCGCCGCAAAATCCGATCAAGGCGACAGCTGGAGGGAGCATCTGTTTCACCAGACGGATGGTCTCGTAAACCGGCTCCAGGGCGTCGTGATCGACCTGTGCGCGCAAATGCTCGATCGACGCGGCATCGGTGAGCGGCTCGAGCCGCGGCCCCTCGCCGGTATCGAACTCCACCCGCTGACCGAGGGCATGCGGAATCACCAGGATGTCCGAGAAAAGGATCGCCGCATCGAAGCCGAACCGGCGCACCGGCTGCAAGGTTGCCTCGGCCGCAAGCTCGGGCTTGAAGCACAGCTCGAGAAATCCGCCCGCCCGCTTTCGCAGCGCCTGATACTCCGGCAAATACCTGCCGGCCTGGCGCATCAGCCAGACCGGTGGAATCGGCCGCACTCTCCCGTCGAGCGCCTCGAGCAGCGGTTTTACCGGTTGGATCTCGTTCACACCGTCTTCCTGTAATAAACCTTACTAAGAATCTTGTTCTTTAGTTTCTTGACGGTTGATTAGACTCACTTCTTCCCTTCAACACGGTGTCCACGAGTTCTGCACATGGTTTGACGATCTCCACAGATCGCGCATTTTTGCTAAGCTGTTGCCAGATCATGAGAATAGAGCCCCCGGCGTCGGAGTTGGAAGATTTCACCACCTCTCCGATCTGTCCAGTTCCGCACTCTCCCGCCGTCTTGCCCTGTGCAGACATAAGCCCAATTCCAACCACGCCGGCAGCCGTGCCGCTTGCACCGCCGCGTCAGGCGTGGCCTCCTCCCCGGCTATCCACACCTTTTACCCGGCTTTGCATGTCGAATCGTCCCGGAAGCTATTTCCACCTCCATCTCGTTTCGGATGCGACCGGCGAGACGCTGATCACCGTCGCCCGTGCGGCGGCCGCCCAGTACGTCACCGTGACGCCGATCGAGCATATTTACCCGCTGGTCCGCAGCCAGAGACAGCTCGACCGAGTGCTGAACGAGGTGGAAGCCGCGCCTGGGATTGTGCTCTACACCTTGCTCGATCGCGAGCTTTTGGAGCGGCTGGAGACGAAATGCCGGGAATTCGGCGTGCCGTATCTCAATATCCTCGGTCCGGTCCTGAGCCTGTTTCAATCCTACCTCGGAGCGGAAACGACGGCCCGCATCGGCGCCCAGCACACGCTCAATGCCGAATATTTCAAGCGCATCGATGCGCTGAATTTCACCATGCTCCACGACGACGGTCAGCACACCGAGGACCTGGAACATGCCGAGGTGGTTCTGGTGGGAGTATCCCGCACGTCCAAGACGCCGACCTCGATCTATCTGGCCAATCGCGGCGTGAAGACCGCCAACGTACCGCTCGTGCCCGGCGTGCCGGTGTCCTCCTCGCTCGAGGCATTGCAGAGTCCCTTGGTGATCGGCCTGTTTGCCAGTCCCGAGCGCATCGTGCAAATCCGGCAGAATCGGCTGCTCGGCCTCAAGGCCCATCGGGATGACCATCTCTATGTCGATCGCGACGCCGTTGCCGAAGAAGTGGCGTTCTCGCGCCGACTTTGCGCCAAGCACAACTGGCCTCTCATCGACGTCACCCGCCGCTCGATCGAGGAAACCGCCGCTGCCGTGCTGGCGCTTCTTGCCGAGCGCCGGCGTCAGTCCGTGTCCTGAAAACATGGGCCTGTGGCTTCACGGCTCCCCGCTCGTGCTTGCTTCGGGCAGCACGGTCAGGCGCACGATGCTGGAAGCCGCCGGCATTCCGGTCGAGCCGCTCGCGGCCGAGCTCGACGAGCGCGCAATCGAAGCGCAAGCCGGCAATGCCGAGCCGAATGCGGTTGCGGCTCTGCTGGCTCGCGAGAAGGCCCGGAAAGTGGCCGCCAAGCTGCCCGGTCGCGTGGTTCTGGGCGCCGACCAGATTCTTGCGCTGCGAGGCCGGCGGTTCGCCAAACCGCGGGACCGCGCCGGCGCGCGCGAGCAGTTGCTCGCGCTTTCCGGACACACCCATGAGCTCCACTGCGCGGCGGTGCTGGTGCGCGATGATTCCGTCTTGTTCGAAGCGGTCGATCGCGCTCGTTTGACGATGCGCGCGTTCTCGGCGCCCTTCCTGGAATCCTATCTCGACCTCGCCGGCCCGGCAGTGACCGCCAGCGTCGGCGGCTACCAGGTGGAGGGGCCCGGAATTCAGCTGTTCGAACGCATCGAAGGGGATCATTTCGCCATTCTCGGCCTGCCGCTGCTTGCGCTCCTTGCTTTTTTTCGCCGCGAAGGCTGGCTCGCGGCATGACCGAACCAGCCGAGCCTTCGATCCCGAAGGCCTGCGTCATGGGCCATCGCGTGGCCTATTCGCGCTCTCCGATGATTCACAATCATTGGCTGCGGAGCTTGGGTCTCCGCGGCGCCTACGAGCTCATGGACGTTTCGCCCGAGGCGTTTCCGGAATTTTTCCGCAACCTTGCCGACCGCGGATATGTCGGGGGCAATGTCACCACGCCGCACAAGGATGCGGCATTTCGGCTGGTCGATCATCGCGAGGAGGCGGCCGAGGCGATCGGGGCGGTCAACACGGTTTGGTACGAAGGCGATCGGCTCGTCGGCGGCAATACCGATTTCGTCGGGTTTTTGGCCAATCTCGACGAGTCCGCACCCGGCTGGGACGATCGCGGGCCGGCTTTGGTGATCGGTGCCGGCGGCGCGGCGCGCGCTTTGGTCTACGGACTTTTGGACCGCGGCTTGGACGTCGCGGTCGTGAATCGGACGCCGGAAAAAGCGCATGCGCTCGTGAGCCGTTTCGGCCGGAAGGTAACCGCCCACGCGCCGTCGGAGCTTGCGCGGCTGTTGCCGCAAGCCCGGCTGCTCGCCAACGCCAGCTCGCTCGGGGCGATCGGCCAGCCTCGCCTGGACATCGATCTGGCGCCGCTGCATCCCGAGGCGGTCGTCTGCGATATCAATTACGTTCCGCTCAAGACCGCGCTGCTGCGCGCGGCCGAGCTGCGCGGCCGTCGCGTCGCCGACGGGCTCGGCATGCTGATGCACCAGGCGGTCCCGGGTTTTGTGCGATGGTTCGGCTCAACTCCGCGGGTCACGCCGGAATTGCGTGCCCTGCTGGAGGCCGACATCCGAGCCAAAACCGCTGCAAATACAGGTGCATGATGTTCGTGCTCGGCCTCACGGGCTCGATCGGAATGGGCAAATCGACGGCGGCACGGTTCTTTGCCGAGGCCGGCGTACCGATCCACGATGCCGATGGCGCGGTGCATCGGCTCTACGAGGGCGAAGCGGCCATCGCTATCGAGGCGGCGTTCCCGGGCACCACGGCATGCGGCAAGGTCGACCGGGCGAAGCTCGCCGAGCGTGCGCTCGAGGACCCGGCCGCGATTCGCCGGCTCGAGGCGATCATTCATCCGCTGGTGCGCGAATCGGAGGCCAAGTTCCTGGCCGAGAACGCCGCGCGCGGAGAGCCCGTGGTCGTGCTCGATATCCCGCTTCTGTTCGAGACCGGCGCACAGGAACGCGTCGATGCCGTCGTGGTGGTGTCGGCGGGGCCGGAAGCCCAGCGCACGCGTGTGCTGAGCCGCCCGGGCATGACCGCATCGAAGCTCGAGGCCATTCTTGCGAAGCAGATCCCCGATGTGGAAAAACGCCGGCGGGCGCATTTCGTGGTGGATAGCTCCGGGGGACTCGATTCCGCCCGTGCCCAGGTTCGTGGCATCTTGCGCGCCATCGCGGGCTTGCCGGGCCGGATCGTCTGATCGGGCGGCTTTGCCCGGGAGCGTGGCTCCATGCGGGAAATCGTGCTGGACACCGAGACGACGGGGCTCGATCCCTACCAGGGCGACCGGCTCGTCGAGATCGGCTGCGTCGAGCTCTACAACAAGATTCCCACCGGCCAGAGCTTCCACTGCTACATCAACCCTCAGCGCGAGATGGCGGCTTCCGCGTTCGAGATTCACGGCCTCTCCGCCGAGTTCCTGAAGGACAAGCCGCTGTTCGTCGAAGTCGCCGACGAGTTACTCGCCTTCATCGGCGAAGCGCCGTTGGTGGCGCACAACGCCGCGTTCGATCTCGGCTTCCTCAATGCCGAGCTCGAGCGCGCCGCCAAGCCGGTGATCGGCAGCGAACGGATGATCGACACGCTGCTGCTCGCGAGGCGCAAGCATCCGGCGGGGCCCAATCGGCTCGATGATCTTTGCTTGCGCTACGGTATCGACAACTCCCGACGCACCAAGCACGGGGCGCTGCTTGACGCCGAGATTCTTGCCGAGGTCTATATCGAGCTGATCGGTGCGCGCCAGGCCGAGCTCGGGCTCGAGGAAGCGAGAGCAATCGGAGCGGCGGACCTGCGGGTCGGCGCGATCCGCATTCGCCCCGTCCCGCTGCTGGCGCGCATCAGCGCAGAGGAGCGCGAGGCGCATGTTGCCTTCGTGGCCTCGCTGGGCGCGAACGCGATCTGGCGCGATTACGTCGACTCCGGAGCGGAGCTCAAGGCCGCTGCCGGCTGAACTCCATACGTATATACGTATGTGAAGTGGCCCGGACGCGGCGCAGAGCGGTCGCGTTTCAGCCGCGCGCCCGTTTTCGCGCTGCGCTGGGCGGGGCGACGCGTCCGCGGGACGGCTTAGGCGAAAGCTTGCGGCTGCGGCGGCTGAATATCGCCCATCTTCTGGCGGTAAAGCCCGACGAAATCCACGGGATCGATCATCAGCGGCGGATATCCGCCGTTACGCACCGCCGCCGCAATGATCTCGCGCGCGAACGGGAACAGCAGTCGCGGGCATTCGATCATCACGAGCGGATGCACGTTCTCCTGCGGAACGTTGTGGATCCGGAAAACACCGGCGTAGACCAGCTCGAAGGCGAACAGCACCTGGCCGTCCGCCTCCGCTTTGCCGTCGAGCTTGAGCTCGACTTCGACATCGGTCTCGGCCAGCGGCGTGGCATTCACATTGATCTGGATATTGATCGAGGGCTGCTGCTGCCCCGGTGTAAGCGATTTCGGCGCGTTGGGGTTCTCGAAGGAAAAATCCTTGGTGTATTGCGCGATAACGTTGAGCTGCGGCTGCTCGCGTGGCCCGCCGTTGCCGGTGATGGTCATTGTTCCTCCTTGACGCGAGACGCCGAGCTCCCGCTCTCGGGCGGTGTGGCTAACACAGGCGATGCGGGGGGACAAGAATGGGCAAGGGTCACCTGCTTCGGGTCTTGGCCGGTGTCCTCCTCGGCGACCCGCCGCCATTCGTCCGGATCGAGCTCGACGACCGCGGCCGTCTTGCTGCGCGCCTCCCCGAAACTGCGCAACAGTGTCGCGAGAATGCGCCGCTGCAGGGCTGGGACGAGCAGCAGAGCACCGGCGACATCGGTCAAAAACCCGGGAACGAGCAGCAGAATTCCAGCGAGCAGGGTGAAAAGCCCGGGAATCCCCGCATCGAGCGTGCTTGCGTCCACGCAGGCGCGAAGCCGGGATCGCGCGGCGCGCCCGGCGCCACGGATCACGGCCGCTCCGGCGAGTGAAGTCGCCAGCATGACGCTCAGAGCCGCGAGCACTCCGATCTCGGACGCAATGGCCAGAAATACCGCCAATTCCGCGATCGGCAGGATCAGAAGGCCGGCGAGGACCCAACGGACGTGGAACATCGATGCAATTCTCTCAATTCTCTTGGGCCAAGGTTGGCGCGGACGGCGGGATCGTCTAAGCTCGACTGGCCCCGCAACGCCGCCGGCCGAAGAAGTGCCGGTGCGGGCCCTGGCACGGCGCAGCCGTGCGCTTACATAATATCGACGGAATTCGCGTCCAAATCTGCGACCAAGCCGCGGGCGCCCGCCGATCCGGGCACTGCCGCCGAGAGCAAAGCCAACGACGTGTTCGACATCTATACCATCATCTTCCTGGCGCTCGCGGTGTTCATTTTTCTGCGGCTGCGCAGCGTGCTCGGGCAGCGTACCGGCCGCGAACGGCCGCCCTATGATCCCTATTCGGCCCGCGACGCGGTGCGAACCTCGCCGAGTGAAAAAGTCGTCACCCTGCCGGGCCGCGCGGCGCAGCCTGCGCCTGCCGCGACACCGGCAGGCGATGGCGCGGAGCGTTGGAAGGGCATCGCGGAACCGGGCTCGCCGGCGGCCGCCGGCCTCGATGCCATCATCGCCGTGGATTCCAGCTTCGATGCCCAGCACTTCCTCGCCGGGGCGCGAGCCGCCTACGAGATGATCGTGACGGCCTTCGCCCAGGGCGACCGCCGCACGCTCAAGGGCTTGTTGTCGCGCGAAGTCTACGAAGGCTTCGAAGCGGCGATTCGCGAGCGCGAGTCGCGGGGCGAGACGATCGAGACCCGGTTCATCTCGATCGACAAGGCGGACATCGCCGCCGCGGAGCTGCGCGGTCGCGTCGCGCAGGTCACGGTCCGCTTCGTGTCGCAGCTCATCTCAGTGACCCGCGACCGTTCCGGCGCCGTGATCGAGGGCTCTCCCGACAAGGTGACCGATGTGACCGACGTCTGGACGTTCGCGCGCGATCTCTCCTCGCGTGATCCCAATTGGAAGTTGGTCGCCACCGAAGCCGGTCAATGATCGGAGCGTGGCGATGACGGCCGCCGGCCGCCTGCGCCTCCTGACCATCATGTTCGTTCTCGCTGCCGGTTGCGGCGCCGCCATGGCGGCGAGCAACCCGGAGCCGTTGAAGCTTTCGGATTCGGCCTTGGAACCGCTGAATTGGGGCCAGCTCGACGGCTGGACCTCCGACGATCACGCCGCGGCCTTTGCCGTCTTCCTGGCGAGCTGCCGTCCTCTGCTTAAAGGCGCCAAGCCCATTCCGGAGACGAAATCGATGTCCGAAGCGCTCGCCGCGGTGTGCCGGCGTGCCAGCGCCGCGGGGCGGCTCAATGCCGAGCAAGCGCGCAAATTCTTCGAGCGCAACTTCCGCCCGAACCATGTCGCGCGGCTGAGCGAATCGCTGGGGCTGCTGACCGGCTATTACGAGCCGATCGTCGATGGATCGCGTTTTCCGACCCGTGAATTCACCGTCCCGATCTACCGGCGTCCGGACGATCTCGTGATGCTGATGCCGCATCGAGAGGGAGAGGGGTTTCCCAATCGCGGCGACGTCGGGCGCCGGGTCGGCGACCAGGTCGTCGCGACTTATTTCGACCGGGCCGAGATCGAGAACGGCGCGCTCGACGGCCGCCATCTCGAGATTTGCTGGATCCGGGATCCTATCGACGCGCTGTTCATTCAGATCCAGGGCTCGGCCCGGATCCGGCTCGAGGACGGGCTCCTGCTGCGGATTAACTACGCCGCTCACAACGGGCTTCCGTTCACGCCGGTCGGCCGAATTCTGATCGATCGCAACATCATCCCCAGGGAGGAGATGTCGATGGCCAGGATCCGCAAATGGATGCTGGCCAACCCGGAGGAGGCGCGGGAGGCAAGGCAGACCAACCGGTCCTTCGTCTTCTTCCGCATCACCGGGCTCGGGGACGAGGGCGAGCCCGCCGGCGGCCAAGGCGTCCGGCTCACGCCGGGCCGCTCGATTGCCGTGGACAAGTTGCTCCACGCCTACGGTACGCCGTTTTTCATCGAGGCCGATCTGCCCATCGCGACCGACCGGCCGACGACCCGGTTCCGGCGGTTGATGATTGCCCAGGATACCGGTTCCGCAATCGTCGGGCCGGCGCGCGCCGACCTCTTTTTCGGGGCGGGCGACGATGCGGGACGCGTCGCCGGCCGCATCAAGCAGATGGGCCGGTTCGCGATGCTCGTTCCCAGCGAGATCGATCCGGCCACGGCGGCCGCGCACATGCCGCTACCGCGCCCCAAGCCCAAGATCGAGGAATCCATCCTGCCGCTGCCGCAGCCGAGGCCCAAGCTCGAGGCCGAGCCGAAGCTCGCGGTCGGCAGCTCGAGTCATTCCGGCCTCGAGAGTGCCGGCAAGCCGAGTGCCGAGCCCAAGGCCGGCGTCCTGCATCGCCGGCGCAGCGTGCGATGAACCGCAAGAAATCCGGCCGGTCCGGACGCAGCCTGCGTCGCAACGAACGCGAGCTGTGGGCAAGCTTCACGCGCGCGATCACCCCCTTGCGGTCGACCGATCCGGCGCCGTCGCCGGAAGAAGCTCGGGAACCCTCCCCCGCCGCTTCCGACACCCTTCGTCCGGCCGAGCAACCGAAACCGCGCGAAAGGCCTGTTCCGCCGCTTACCAATCTCGATCGCCGCCTGCGGCAGCGCCTCGCGCGCGGCCGCGCCGGTCTCGATGCCCGCATCGATCTGCACGGCCTCACCCAGGCCGACGCTCACGATGCGCTCACGCGTTTCCTGCGCGTTGCCCGCGCCGAGGGCGCGCGCATCGTGCTGGTGATCACCGGAAAGGGCATGCGCGGCTCGGATCCCGACCGCGGGGTGCTGCGCCGGCAAGTCCCGCTGTGGCTGAAGTCGCCGAAGCTGCGCGAGACCGTGCTGGGATTCGAGCCGGCCGGTCCCGTGCACGGGGGCGAGGGCGCGTTCTACGTGCGGCTACGGCGCGCCCGGGAGTAGAGTGGGCAAAATCGCCCGTGCCGGGTGAAACCGTGCTTCCGATGTACCGGCGATTTTGCCCACCAAAGCTCAGGTGGGCACTGCGCATCGCGCACGCGGTAGCATCCGCTGCATCGCCTCAACCGCGATGCGCGTGCCCGCCTACATGCGTCCTACAAGATGAAGCGCGAGAGGTCGGCGTTCTTGGCGAGGTCGCCGACGTGGCTGCGCACGTAATCGCCGTCGATCCTCACCCGCTCGCCGGAGCGGTCGGGGGCAGTGAACGAGATGTCGTCGAGCACGCGTTCCATCACGGTCTGCAGCCGACGCGCGCCGATGTTCTCCACGTTCGAGTTGACCTCGACCGCGATGTCGGCAATGGCGTCGACCGCATCCTCGGTGAACTGCAGATCGACGCCCTCCGTCGCCAGCAGCGCGACGGTCTGCTTGACCAGCGAGGCTTCGGGCTCGGTGAGGATTTTGCGGAAATCGTCGCGGCTCAGCGGCTTGAGCTCGACCCGGATCGGCAGCCGGCCTTGCAGCTCGGGCAACAGATCCGAGGGTTTGGAGACGTGGAAGGCGCCCGAAGCGATGAACAGGATGTGATCGGTCCTGACCGATCCATGCTTGGTCGCCACCGTCGTGCCTTCGATCAGCGGCAGCAGATCGCGCTGCACCCCCTCGCGCGACACATCGGCCCCGATACGTCCGTCGCGCGCGCAGATCTTGTCGAGCTCGTCGAGGAACACGATGCCGTTGTTCTCGACCGCCTTGATGGCTTCGCCGACCAATTGCTCTTGATCGAGCAGCTTGTCGGATTCCTCGTTCACCAGGATCTCGTAGGAATCCCGCACGCTGACGCGGCGCGTCTTGGTGCGGCCGCCGAAACCCTTGCCGAACAGATCGCCGATGGAGATCGCGCCCATTTGCGCGCCGGGCATTCCCGGAATTTCGAACAGCGGCATGCCGCCGCCGGAGGCCTGGACCTCGATCTCGATCTCCTTGTCGTCGAGCTCGCCGGCGCGCAATTTCTTGCGGAACGCGTCCTTGGTGGCGGGGCTGGCATTGGGACCCACCAGCGCGGAGAGCACCCTTTCTTCCGCGGCAAGCTCGGCTCGCGCCTGCACGTCCTTGCGCTTCTTCTCGCGCAACTGCAGGATCGCGATCTCGACGAGATCGCGCACGATCTGCTCGACGTCGCGGCCGACGTAGCCGACCTCGGTGAACTTCGTCGCCTCGACCTTCAGGAACGGCGCGCCGGCGAGCTTGGCGAGCCGCCGCGAGATCTCGGTCTTGCCCACGCCGGTCGGACCGATCATCAGGATGTTCTTCGGCAACACCTCCTCGCGCAGCTTCTCGTCGAGCTGCAGCCTCCGCCAGCGATTGCGCAGCGCGATGGCAACCGCGCGCTTGGCGTCGCTCTGGCCGACGATGAAGCGGTCGAGCTCGGAGACGATCTCGCGCGGGGAAAAGGCGGTCATCAGCGAATCCGGCTGCTCCGCCGGCCTGGCCGCGCTGAACGATAGGCTCATGTTCTCAAGGTCTCGATGCTGACGTTGCGATTGGTGTAGACGCAGATTTCCGCGGCGATCGCCAGCGCCTTCTTGACGATCGTCTCCGCGTCATGCTCGGTCTCGATCAGCGCCCGCGCCGCCGCAAGCGCGAAATTGCCGCCCGACCCGATGCCCATGAGTCCGGCCTCCGGCTCGAGCACGTCGCCGGTGCCGGTGAGCACCAGCGACACTTGCCGGTCGGCGACGATCATCATGGCCTCGAGCCGGCGCAAGTAGCGGTCGGTGCGCCAGTCCTTGGCAAGCTCGACCGCCGCGCGGGTCAATTGCCCGGGATATTGCTCGAGCTTGGCCTCCAGCCGTTCGAACAAGGTGAAGGCGTCGGCGGTGGCGCCGGCAAACCCGCCGATGACGTCGCCTTTGCCGAGCCGGCGCACCTTCTTGGCGTTGGACTTGACGATGGTCTGCCCGATGCTGACCTGGCCGTCGCCGCCGACGGCCACGACGCCGCCCTTGCGGACGGTCAGGATCGTGGTCGCATGCCAGGGATCGGGCTGAAGGTTCTGCATGGGATGGCGGGCCGGGGCGAACGGGATGTATGCATGCCGCCCGGCGGATGCAAAGCCCGCGGCGGCCCGCGCCGCCCCATCATGCCGCTGCGATGCCCCCGCGCCCCGTGCCGGCAATCGTCAACGATATTGCCGCGCCGCGGTGGCGCCGCCCGGGGACGCCTGATAGAACGGCGCCGCTTGACGAAAGGGCGCTCCATGCGCAAGGCCTCGCTGCGGCGAACCACCAAGGAAACCGATGTCGAAGTCGCCGTCGATCTCGACGGCACCGGCAATGCCGCGATCTCGACCGGCATCGGCTTTCTCGACCACATGCTCGATCTCTTGGCGCGGCATTCGCGCGTCGACGTGAGCGTCACGGCGCGAGGCGACCTCCACATCGATCACCACCACACCACCGAGGACGTCGGCATCGCGCTCGGACAGGCGCTCAAGCAGGCGCTCGGCGACATGCGGGGCATCACCCGCTATGCCGACGTCCATGTGCCGATGGACGAGGCCCTCACCCGGGTGGCCATCGACATCTCCGGTCGGCCGTTCCTGGTGTTCAAGGCCGAGTTCGTCCGCGACAAGGTCGGCGCGTTCGACACCGAGCTGGTCGAGGAATGGTTCCGGGCGTTTGCGACCAACGCCGGCATCACGCTGCATGTGGAAACGTTGTACGGCACCAACGACCATCACATCGCCGAATCCTGCTTCAAGGGTCTCGCCAGGGCGCTGCGCTCCGCCCTGACGATCGACCCTCGGGCCGCCGGCGAGGTGCCCTCGACCAAAGGCCGGCTGGGTGGCTGAGTCGTTCACGGCGGCGCGGCGGAGGTGAACGTTCGCTCGGGGTAGCGATTCGCACTTGCGGAGGGTCCGCCGCGGGTGCACGCAAGAGAAAATTTCGGAGAGAGCCGATGGCGATCTATACGGTGTATGAGCCGCCGCTCCGCAGCGCCGATGCGCGGCATGCCGATCGATTTGTCTTCGTGCGCGACGGATTTTTCTGGAGCGCGTTCCTGCTCGCGCCGCTCTGGATGCTGCGGCATCGGCTGTGGCTGGCGCTCCTGCTCTATGTGGCGGTCGCAGTCGCGATCGGGGCCGGCGCGCAGTTCTTCCGGCTTTCCGCCGGGACCACCGCCGCCATTGCCTTTCTGATGTCGCTCCTGATCGGCTTCGAGGCTTCGACGCTACGCCGTTGGGCGCTCGCTCGGCGTAAATGGACGAATGTCGGCGTGGTGGTCGGCGACGATCTCGAGCTAGCCGAGCGCCGGTTCTTCGATGCTTGGATCCGGCATGAGCTGCCGTCGCGCGGCGCTCGGCCGAACCCGGCGCCGAGCATGCGATCGCCTGCTCAGGACGACGTGATCGGCCTGTTTCCCCAGCCCGGAGGGCGGCCGTGACCGTGGCGATTGTCGATTATGGCTCGGGCAACTTGCATTCGGCCGCCAAGGCGTTCGAGCGTGCGGCGCGCGAGTCCGGACGCGACCAGCCGATCGTGGTGACCGGCGACCCCGACGCGGTGCGCCGGGCCGACCGCATCGTGCTGCCCGGCGTCGGCGCGTTTGCGGATTGCCGCCGCGGACTCGATGCGGTCGAGGGCATGATCGAGGCGCTCGAGGAAACGGTGCGCGGCAAGGGCCGGCCGTTCCTCGGCATCTGCGTGGGCATGCAGCTGATGGCCGAGCGCGGCCGCGAATACCGGGTGAGCGAAGGACTGGGCTGGATTCCCGGCGAGGTCGACCGCATCGCCCCGAACGACCCCGACTTGAAGATCCCGCACATGGGCTGGAACACGCTCGCCCCGCTGCGGCCGCACCCGCTGCTCAAGGGCATTGCGGTCGGCCCGCAGGGCCTGCACGGCTATTTCGTGCACTCCTACCATCTCAAGGTCGCGGACCGGCACGACCTCGTGGCCGAAGCCGATTACGGCGGGCCGGTGACCGCGATGGTGGCGCGCGAGACCTATGCGGGCACCCAGTTCCATCCGGAAAAGAGCCAGCGGCTCGGCCTGGCGCTGATCGCCAATTTCTTGCAATGGGCGCCGTGAGCTTAACGCTGCTCCCGGGTGCGGGCAGGCAAGCCGGTTACTCGGCCGAATCCCCTCCCGCCCGTCGGCGGGGAGGGTCGGCGCGTAGCGAATGCATGGGCATTCCCGGACATGAAAGCCTCGAGTGCGCTACGCGCCGGGGTGGGGGGACTAAGCTTGCGGGCAAGTTGGGTCGACCCCCCACCCCTAAGCCCTTCCCGCCACTCGCTTCGCTGGCGGGGGGAGGGGAACCAAGATGCCTCGCTGCAGGCCCGATTGCAGAAAAGGCGGCACGAGGATTTTTCCGAAACAATTGTGCCGCGACCGACGGGAGCTGACGTGATCCTGTTTCCCGCGATCGATCTCAAGGATGGCCTGTGCGTGCGCCTGGAGCAGGGCGACCGGGCGCGCGCCACCATTTTCCATCGCGATCCCGCCGCCCAGGCCCGTGCGTTCGAGGTCCAAGGCTTCGAATACCTGCATGTGGTCGATCTCGACGGCGCCTTCGCGGGCCGGCCGATGAATGCCGGCGCGGTCGACCGGATTCTCGAGGCCGTGGGAATCCCGGTGCAGCTCGGCGGCGGCATCCGCGACCTGGCGACCATCGAGGCCTGGCTCGGCAAGGGCATGACGCGGGTGATCGTCGGCACCGCGGCGGTGCGCGACCCGGGATTGGTGCGCGAAGCCGCGCGCCGATTTCCCGGCCGGGTCGCGGTCGGGCTCGATGCCCGCGGCGGCAAGATCGCGGTCGAAGGCTGGGCCGAAACCTCGCAGCTCGCCGCGCTCGACGTCGCCCGGCGCTTCGAGGACGCGGGCGTGGCGGCGATCATCTTCACCGAGATTGCACGCGACGGCCTGCTGCAAGGCTTGAACCTGGACAGCACGATCGCGCTCGCCGAGGCGGTAAAAATTCCGGTCGTCGCCTCGGGCGGGCTCGCTTCGCTCGACGACGTGAGAGCGCTCACCGAGCCGCGCGCAAAAAAGCTCGCCGGCGCCATCGTCGGCCGCGCGCTCTACGACGGCCGGCTCGATCCGGCGGCGGCGCTGGCGCTGATCCGAGCGGCGCGGGCCGCAGCCTGACCATGTTCAAGGTCCGCGTCATTCCCTGCCTCGACGTCAAAGACGGCCGCGTCGTCAAGGGCGTCAAGTTCCTCGACCTGCGCGATGCCGGCGACCCCGTCGAGGCCGGGATGGCCTACGATTCCGCCGGTGCCGACGAATTGTGCTTCCTCGACATCACCGCGAGCCACGAGAACCGCGGTATCATTCTCGACGTGGTGCGGCGGACCGCGGAGGCCTGCTTCATGCCGCTCACCGTCGGGGGCGGCGTGCGCAGCATCGAGGATATCCGCAAACTGTTGGCCTCGGGCGCCGACAAGGTTTCGATCAACACCGCCGCCGTCGAGGACCGCGGCTTCGTCAAGGAGGCCGCGGAAAAATTCGGCGACCAGTGCATCGTCGTCGCGATCGACGCCAAGATGGTATCGAAGCTGGGGCAGCCGAAAAAATGGGAGATTTTCACCCATGGCGGCCGCAATCCCACCGGCCTCGATGCTCTCGCCTATGCGGAGGAAGTCGTCGCGCTCGGCGCCGGCGAGATTCTGCTGACCTCGATGGATCGTGACGGCACCCGCCGGGGCTTCGACATCGCGCTCACCCGCGCGGTCGCCGACCGCGTCGGCGTGCCGGTCATCGCCTCGGGCGGGGTGGGCACGCTCGAGCATCTGGTCGAGGGCATCCGTGACGGGCACGCCACCGCGGTGCTCGCGGCTTCGATCTTCCATTTCGGCGAGCATACGATTCGCGAAGCCAAGGACTATATGGCGCGGGCCGGGCTGCCGATGCGGCTCGACCCTTGAGGCGGATTCCATTCCCCCTCGCGGCGCAGAGATGCTATGGCGACCGGGGAGCGTGCGATGAAGGCTTTCACCCTGCAGGAGCTCGCTGAGCGCGTCAAAGAGCGCGCCGCCGCCAGTCCCGACGTGTCCTACACCCGCAAGCTGCTCGACAAGGGCGTGGCGCATTGCGCCAAAAAACTCGGCGAGGAGGCGATCGAGACCGCGCTCGCGGCCGTCGGCGAGGATCGCGCAGCCTTGATCGCGGAGGCTGCGGATCTGCTCTACCATCTGCTGGTCGTCCTCGAATCCCGCGGCGTCGCCATCGCCGAAGTCGAAGCCGCGCTGGCGCGCCGGATGACCAGATCGGGCCTCGAGGAAAAGGCCTCGCGGCCGCGCGACTGACCCGCGGGCTCCCGGACGCTGCCATGGACGAACGCACCGAGACCAAGCTTTCGCCCTACCGCACCTTCTCGCGGGCCGAATGGGCGACCTTGCGCGAAGACACGCCGATGACGCTGACGCCCAGCGAGGTGGCGGAGCTGCGTTCGCTCAACGATCGGCTGGACATGGAGGAGGTCGAGGCGATCTACCTGCCGATCTCGCGGCTGCTCTCGCTCTATGTCGCGGCGACCCAGCGGCTGTTCCGGGCCCAGCGGCGCTTCCTCGGCACCGAGGACGTCAAGATGCCGTATCTGATCGGCATCGCCGGCTCGGTCGCGGTCGGCAAATCGACCACCGCGCGCGTGCTCAAGGCGCTGCTGGCGCGCTGGCCCAATACGCCGAAGGTCGAGCTCATCACCACCGACGGCTTTCTCTATCCCAACGCGGTGCTCGAGCGCGAAGCCCTGATGGAGAAGAAGGGCTTTCCCGAGAGCTACGATTTGCCGGCGCTGCTTCGCTTCCTCACCGAGGTGAAGGCCGGTCAGCGCCCGGCGCGCGCGCCGGTCTATTCGCATCTGGTCTACGACGTGGTCCCGAGCGAATCGATCGAGATCGATCATCCGGACATCCTCATCGTCGAAGGTCTCAACGTGTTCCAGGTCGGGCGTCCGCCCCGCGACGGCAAGGCGATCCCCTTCGTCTCGGATTTCTTCGATTTCTCGGTCTATCTCGATGCCGACGAGGACGTGCTGCGGCACTGGTACGTCGACCGCTTCCTGATGCTGCGGGGGACTGCGTTCCGCGATCCCAAATCCTATTTCCACCGGTACTCCCGGCTCACCGACGCGGAGGCGGTCGAGACCGCGACCTCGATCTGGACGCGGATCAATCTGCTCAATCTGCGGGAGAACATCCTGCCGACGCGACGCCGCGCGCATCTCATCCTCACCAAGGACGCGAGCCACACCGTGACCGAGGTGTCGCTGCGGCGGCTGTGAGAGTCCGTCGTTCCGGAAGCCGCGAAGCGGCTATCCGGAATCCATGACCAGGGGATGTTCCATTTTGCACCGTCTGTGTTCATGGGTTCCGGGCTCGCGGGCTTGCGCCCGCGCCCCGGAATGACGGCGAAAATTCGAAACCTATAATTCAAGCGGCGAGCGGACCCGCCGACCGCGTCGAGGCGAGTGCCGCGGCGAGCCGCTCGCGGTCGAGCGGTTTCGCGAGGAAGCCGTCCATTCCGGCGGCGAGGCAGCTTTCGCGGTCCTCGGCGAATGCGTTCGCGGTCAGCGCCAGGATCGGCGTGCGTCCGCACTCGCCCTCGCGCTCTGCCGCCCGGATGCGCCGGGCGGCCTCGAGCCCGTCGAGTTCCGGCATGCTCACGTCCATCAGCACCACGTCGTAGGGCGTGCCGGCAGCCTGCGCGGCGAGCCAGGACTCGACCGCGATCGCGCCATTGCCGGCAATGGTCGGTCGATGGCCCAATCTCAGCAGCAGCGCGCGCGCGAGCAGCGCGTTGATGGGATTGTCCTCGGCGACCAGGATGGCGAGCCCGTCCTTCGCCGCCGCCATGGCCTTGCTGTCCTGCGCGGCCGGTCCTTCCCCGGCGGCCTCCCGCTCGAACGGATCGGCGCCGTCGCCGAAACGCATGGCAAGCGACTGCGCCCGTACCGGCTTGACGAGGTAGCCGGTGAATCCCGCCGCCTTGAGCGAGGCAAGCTCCTGCCGCTCGCTCGGCGTGATGAGGATGAGCCGCCGCGCCACGCTTCCCATCTCGCTTGCGAACGCTTCCACGCCCGTGGCGCCCAGCGCGCGATCGACCAGCACGGCGTCCCAATGGCGTTCCGGCAAGAGCGCGGCCGCGATCTTCTCGTCCGGGACCATGCAGGTCCGGGCGCCCCAGCGTCCGAGCCGGCGCGCGATGAGCGGCGCCTCGATCGCGCTCGGCGCCACGATGAGCACCGAGGCGCCGTTAAGCCGCGGGGGCGAGAAGTTCTGCCCCCCATCGGCCGCCGACGGCAGCGTCACGGTGAAGTGGAACGAGGACCCGGCCCCCGGCGTGCTGTCGAGGCCGATGCGGCCGCCCATGCGCTCGACGATGCGCTTGGTGATGGCGAGCCCGAGCCCGGTGCCTCCGAACCTGCGGGTCGGCCCGTCGTCGGCCTGCTCGAATTCGAAAAAAATGCGCGCCTGCGCCTCCGGCGCGACCCCGATCCCGGTGTCGCGCACGGTGAAGGTGACTTCCTCCGGCCAGATGCCGGGCTCGACGATCACCGCGACGCCGCCGGCGTCGGTGAACTTGATGGCGTTGCCGGCGAGATTGAGCAGCACCTGCCGCAGCCGTGCCGCGTCGCCGATCATCCGTTGCGGCAATCGCTCGTCGAGATAGGAGGCGATCTCGAGGCCCTTGGCCTGCACGCGCGGGGCCAGCAGCTCGACCATCTCCTCCACCAGGGTCGCGAGCCCGAACGGGCGCGCCTCGAGATCGAGCTTGCCGGCCTCGATTTTCGAAAAATCCAAGATCTCGCCGATCAGCGACAGCAGCGTATCGCCCGACGTCTTGACCGCCTGCACGTAGGTCGTCTGCTCGGGCACCAGCGGGGTATCGAGCATCAGGTCGGCCATGCCGAGGATGCCGTTGAGCGGCGTGCGGATCTCGTGCGAGACCATGGCGAGGAACCGCGATTTCGCCCGGTTGGCGGCCTCCGCCTGGTCGCGGGCTTCGGCGAGCGCGCGCTCGGTATGGGCGCGGTCGGTGACGTCGCGGCCGACGCTCTGAATCTCGAGGCGCTCGCCGCCGCGCACCGCGACCTCGCGCCAGGCGATCCAGCGCGAGCCTTGCGCGGTCTCGAGCCGCTGGTCGTGCATGCGGGTGCCGTCGGCCAGCACGGCGACGTCGCCTTGCTCGGCAACCGCGAGCCGGAACGGGGTCCCGAGCAGCGCTGCGCGGGATCGGCCGGCGAGCGCGCAGAATGCATCGTTGGCGTAGGTGATCAGGCCGTCGGCACCGCGACGGACGATGACGTCGCCCTGAGCCTCGATGAAACTCTTGGCGCGTTCCTCGGCGTCCCTGAGCTCCCAATTGCGGTCGGTGAGCTCTTCCACGCACGCCTCGAGCCGGCGGTTGGCGGATTTGAGCGCATGGATGCCCCAGGCGAGCAGCACCAGCGCGGCGCAAAGAGCCGACAGCATGGCGGCCACGAGCGGGGCCGGCACGGACAGCGAGTCGGCACCCGTTTCGAGGCGAAGATCGCCCATTCCCGCAAGCTGCATCGCCCCGAGGACGAGCGCCGCGACGCTTGCCCCCGCACAAGCGGGGAGCGCGCGGGCCCATCGGCCCAGGCGCCGCACGTCCACGCTAGCGTCGTCGCCCTCGCCCGGCGGCCTCATGGGTACCCTCGCCGCAATCCCGCGCAGCTGCGCGCGGTCGAATCTGCGGCGGGAGGATTGCCAATCCCTTCATGGCTACGGTCCTACGAGCGGCACGGTTCGACACGGTTGAGCAAGGGTTAAGGGCGCGCCCGCAAGGGGCGGCACGACTCACGAAACGGATTGTGAAAAGGCTGAAAAGATCCGATCGCGTCGTCACGGTATCGGTGGCTGGAGCACGGCTGCCGGAATAGATCTCGACGATATCACCAAGACCGGGGTTCGGTCATGATCGCGGCCAAAGCCGAGCGGGACGCCATTCGATCCCCTGTTCCGCGCAGGTGAGTTCTCCGCCGGCTGACGCACGCGACCGCAGGCGCCGCGCAAGCCGAAT
>WNFE01000686.1_pt1 | contig 23995 bp, 18 predicted proteins | sample 5400451 | NCBI WGS metagenome assembly WNFE01 (sample SAMN13153344, study PRJNA577476) | soil metagenome | isolation source: 200 cm saprolite under Douglas fir tree site 2 hole 2 | place: USA:California | collected 2015-04-18
GCAGCGCCCGGTGTCGACTGAGATCGACGATTTCCCGTTTCAGGTCAGTGATGCGTTTGCGGATTCGCCGGCGGTCCACCTCCAGCTTGGTTTCTCCGGGGCCCCGGGTCCCAATCCCGCCCCCTAATCGAGACAGCCAGACGCCCCGACCGGTCAGCCGAGGGAGTAAGTAAGTCATCTGAGCCAGCTCGACCTGCAGGCGGCCCTCTTTCGTCTTCGCGCGGTGGGCAAAGATATCCAGCACGAGGGCCGTGCGATCGATCACCTTGGTCTCAAGCCGACGTTCCAGATTGCGTTGCTGGGCCGGGGTTAGGTCCCCGTCGACGATAACGAGATCCGCGTCGTGCTCGTAGATGTCGTCTTTGAGCATGTCGACTTTGCCCTTCCCAATGTAGGTGGCGGGATCGGGGGCCGTACGTGTCTGCATCACTTGCGCAACTACAACGGCGGATGCGGAGTCTGCCAGGCGTTCGAGTTCGTGGAGATCCGGCTCCGAGGCGTCCTGAGAGCGCGCGAGCCCCACCAGGATGGCCCGTTCGGCCTGTGGGAGGCCTTCAGCCCGTGACCTCGGGCTCGGGCGGCCTGCGGGCCCCTGCCCTATCGCCGGGGCCTCGCGGATGGCGATCCCTCTGCAACCCCCCGCTGCGGCGTACGGCCAAAGGCCGCCGTCAGGCGCCGCAGAGCCTCATCCAATCGGTCATCTGGTGTGGTCAACGAGATACGCACGTACCCCTCTCCCCGTGCCCCATAGCCGGCCCCGGGGGTGATAACGACCCCGGTCTTCTCCAGGACCGTGGCCGCGAACTGCGCTGAAGACATCCCTCCTGGCACGGGCAGCCACACGTAAAATGTCGCCTTCAGGTCGGCGGCCTGCCAACCCAAGGATCGAAGCGTGCGGATGACGCGGTCCCGGCGCGCTTGATAGATCCGCAGGCGTTGAGGCAGGTGGTCCTGCGGTCCCTCGAGCGCGGCGACGCCGGCGTGCTGGACTGCTTGGAACACGCCCGAATCCACGTTGGTCTTGATCTTCGCTAGAGCAGCGACGGCAGCGGCGTTGCCACAGACAAACCCCACGCGCCAGCCCGTCATGCAGTACGTCTTCGAGAGCGAGTGGAACTCGATCGCCACATCCGTAGCCCCCGGGACTTGCAACACGCTGGGGGGGCGGTAGCCGTCGTAGGCGATCTCGGAGTAGGAGTTGTCGTGGGCCAGAATCAGGTCGTACTTGCGGGCAAACTGGACCGCCTCGTCAAAGAATTCGCGCGGGGCGGTCGCCCCTGTAGGGTTGTTCGGGTAGTTCAGGAACAGAATCTTGCTGCTGCGCGCGACAGTCGGGGGCACTGCCCCCAAATCAGGCAGGAACCCGCGCTCGGGAAGCAGCGGCACCGGGTGCGGCACGCCCTCAGCAAGGATCGTCGCCGTTCGGTAGACCGGATATCCTGGGTCAGGCACGAGTGATCCGTCGCCGGGATTCAGGATCGCCCAGGGCAGGTGCGCTAGGCCCTCCTTGGAGCCAATCAGCGCGAGCACTTCTCGCTCCGGGTCTACACTGACCCCAAAGCGCCGCCCATACCACCGGGCCACGGCGGCTTTGAACGCCTGCGTACCGCTATACGGAGGGTAGCGATGAGTGCGCGGGTCGCTCGCGCCCTCCATGAGCGCGTCGACAATATGCGCCGGGGTCGGGAGATCGGGGTCGCCGATCCCGAGGTTGATGACGTCCACGCCCTTGGCCTGGAGTTCTTCCTGCTTGCGGTCCAGGTCCGCAAAGAGGTACGCCCCGATCTGCTCCAGCCGCCGTGCAACCTGCATGCCTCACCCTCCTGGTGCGCGTGGTCCGTCTGCCGCTTCTGTCACTCTATCATGCGCCCGATCTCCTCTGCCACCTGGTCGGATGTGAGCGTCGTGACATCCACCCACCGGATGCGACTATCTCGGCGGAACCAGGTAAACTGTCGCTTGGCAAAGTGACGGGTGTTACGCTTGAGCCAGCGCACGGCTTCCTCAAATCCCACTCGTCCCTGTAGGTACTCGACGATCTCCTTGTAGCCGAGACCGCGCATCGCGGGCAACGTCGGGGCATATCCTCTCGCCAACAGATGCTCGACTTCAGCAACGAGACCCACCGCCAGTTGCTCATCCACGCGTGCATCGATCCGGGAATGCAGAGCCCCTCGCTCCATCGTCAGCCCGACCTGAACGGCAGCCCCGATCGGATCCATGCGCTGCAGGGAGGAGATGGGTTGGCCGGTCCGCTCGTAGACTTCCAGGGCCCGCACCAGACGACGGACGTTACGGGGATGGATTCGCGCGGCGGCCTGGGGGTCCACCCGTTGCAGTCTAGCGTGGAGTCGCCCAGGATGCGCGCGCTCGTCCGATTCCATCTGCGCACGCAACGCTGGGTCTGGAGGAACCTGGGGTATCGTCAGCCCGTCCACGACTGCGCGGATGTACAATCCACTGCCTCCTGTCAAAAACGGAACACGACGACGCGTCCGAAGGTCGGTGATGACCTGGACGGCCTTGTCGCGAAAAGTGGCCAGTGTCACGACCTCGTTGGGATCGGCAATATCTAGCAAATGGTGGGGAACGCGCGCACGTTGGGTTGGCGTGGGCTTGGCGGTGCCAATATCCATCCCGCGGTACACGGTGCGCGAGTCGGCGGAAACGATCTCTGCGTTGAGGCGCAGGGCGAGGGCGATTGCCGCATCCGTCTTTCCGACAGCAGTCGGCCCGCAGAGAACGACCAACAGCGGCGCAACCGCTGGCTGAGACCCTACCGGCGCAGGAACCAGCGTTCTACCTGTGCGACAGGCACGGTCACCAGCGTGGGCCGACCGTGGAAACATGTAAACGGATCCTCGGTCTGGGCGAGATCATGCACGAGAGATGCCATCTCTTCGCGCGTTAGCGGATCACCCGCCTTGATCGCGCTGTGACAGGCGGTCGTGATCGTTAAGCGTTCGAGCACCGCCTGTGGCGTGGAGACCCGGTCTCCCTCGGCCAGCTCGGCGAGAAGATCTGTCAGCAGCTGCTGGGGAGCGCCCTGCGACACCGCGTGGGGCACGGCCCGGACGAGGACCGTGCGGTCACCAAACGGCTCCAGATCGAATCCCAGTTGCGCCAGGATGTCCTGGTACGCTGTGAGCAATGCAAAGCTATCGGCGGGCAAGCTGACTGGCATCGGGGTCACTTGGAGCTGGGTGGAGGGAGCCCCCCGGGTGCGAGATCGCAGAAGGCGCTCATAGAGGATACGTTCATGGGCAGCATGTTGATCTATCACGATTAGCCCGTCTGCGCCTTCAGCCAGCAGATAGCTTCCATGCAGCTGTCCCAGTAACCGCATCGCTGGTAACCGTCCGGCGGCGGGAAGCGATACGGGAGCTACCGCATCCAGAGAGCCTGCTGTCCCCTCGATGGCGAGCGTTCCCGCGGCCACGACGGTTGGTGCCGAGGCAGGCAACGCGGCCTCGACAGGACGGACGAGCTGGGCGCCACGGAGCACGCTGCGGATCGTCCGCTCTACAGTGGCAAACACCTGGTGTTCATCGTCAAGGCGCACCTCGAGCTTGCGCGGGTGCACGTTGACGTCTACGCGATGAGGGGACACGTCGAGGAAGACAATGAAGGACGGGAATTTCCCCACTGGCACCAGTTGGTGGTACGCCTGCTCGACAGCGCCGGTGAGTACACGGCTCGATATCGGCCGGTGGTTCACATACAGATACTGTTGCCGACGGTTCGCGCGGACCGCTTCCGGCCGGCCCAGCCACCCCCGAAGCTGAATCTCACCCGTATCCACCGAGAATGGCACGGCCCGGCCAAATGCCGTTTCCCCCCATACCGAGGCGATGCGATCATCATCCGTACCCGCCGGGTACCGCGCGACTTCTGCCCCTTCGTGAATCAAGCGGAACGCCACTAACGGGTGGGCAACAGCCAGTCGGTTCACCGTCTCGACGATGAGTGCGAATTCTCTCGATGTGGACTTGAGGAACTTTCGTCTGGCGGGGGTGTTGAAGAACAACTGCCGGACTGTCACCACGGTGCCGATCGCGACACCGGCAGGCTCATCGGCTGCGACCGCGCCCCCCTCCAGCCGCACCCGCCGACCCACCGTCTCCCCCGCCACCGCACTCGCAATTTCCATTAAGGACACCGCGGCGATGCTCGGCAGAGCTTCGCCACGGAAACCAAAGCTCCGAATCGCCTCCAGGTCGTCATCGGTTCTCACCTTGCTGGTGGCAAAGCGCTGGAGAGCGAGGGGCAGGTCTTCGGGGTGAATCCCCGTGCCGTCATCGCCGATCCGAATCAGATCGACACCTGCGCCATCGACCTCGATCACGATCTGGGTGGCGGCGGCATCGAGGCTGTTTTCGACCAGTTCCTTGACGACCGACGCGGGGCGCTCGACGACTTCTCCCGCGGCGATCCGATCCGCCACGGAAGACTCCAGAATTCTGATCCGGCCGACGCCCACGGGGGCCGGCCGAGTCCTAGATCCGGGGTCAGGGATCATAGTCATGAGTGGCTAGGAGGGGGCTGCGTCATCACCCCCACTGCACCTAACGCGCGTCTGCACTGCTGCTCCGCGCTTTCACGGCCCTGCACGATCAGGACCCTTCCGCCGTTTGAGGCGCACGACCTTCCCCGGCTGGGCTGCCTCCTCCGGGGAGGGCTGCCGACGGAGTTGCTCGCGCAGGTGATGCAATGCCGCCATCGCATCCATCGGGGTCATCGTCTCCAGGGGAAGCGCGAGGAGGGCATCTTCAACTGCTGACCGTGACGCCAGCGGAAGCGGCAGCTGTGCCGCACCCGAGGCCCGTGCGGGGACGGGGGGCAAAAATGTCTCGTGGACCGGAGGGACGCTGCCTGTTGTCTCCAGACGATTCAAGATGCGCTGGGCTTGCTCGATCACACTGCGCGGGAGCCCTGCGAGCTGGGCGACATGGATGCCATAGCTGCGATCGGCGCGGCCGTCGGCCACCGTACGCAGGAAGATAATTCGCTGGCCCTCCTCTTTCACGAGCACGTTGACGTTGTGGACGCGCGGTAGTAGATCCGCCAGCTCGGTGAGCTCATGGTAGTGGGTGGCAAACAGAGTCCGGGCCCCGACATGATCATGCAGATACTCGACGACCGCCCACGCGAGACTCATGCCGTCATACGTACTAGTCCCCCGCCCTACTTCATCGAGGATGATCAGGCTCTGCCGGCGCGCGTGGTGGAGGATGTTGGCGACTTCCTGCATCTCCACCAAAAACGTACTGCGACCTGTTGCGATGTCATCGGTCGCGCCCACCCGAGTGAAGATACGGTCGACGAGGCCAACGCGCGCCGCCCCGGCGGGGACAAACGATCCGATTTGCGCCATCAGCGTAATCAGCGCGACTTGCCGCAGGTATGTGGATTTGCCCGCCATGTTGGGCCCGGTGACGATGAGGATGGCACGGTCGGTTGTCGAGGCGGTCACATCATTGGGGACAAAGCGTTCGGCAACGAGCAGGCGCTCGATAACAGGGTGCCGGCCGCCTCGGATCTCCAACACCGGCTCGTCGGTCAGTACCGGTCGCACATACCCGTTTGCGGCGGCAACCTCCGCCAGCGCACCGAGCACGTCGAGATCGGCGACGGCGTCGGCGGTGCCCAGGAGCGCATCGGCATGAGCAGCCACGCGCTCCCGCACGTCAGTCAGGAGTGCATACTCCAGCTCTGCGATGCGTTCTTCGGCCCCTAGAATCGCTTCCTCGTGCTCCTTCATCGCCTCCGTGATAAAACGCTCGGCCCCAACCAGCGTTTGCTTGCGAGTGTAGTTTGAGGGCACCTGGGAAAGATTAGGCTTGCTAACCTCGATGTAGTAACCAAAGACCTTGTTGAATCCGACCTTGAGGGACTTGATGCCGGTGCGGGTGCGTTCCTGGGTCTCGAGAGTAGCGATCCACTCCTTCCCCTCACGCTCCACGCGGCGCAGCTCGTCGAGTTCTGCGCTGTACCCGTCGCGTATCAGCCCACCCTCCAGCACAGTCGCTGGAGGATCGTCGACGATGGCTGCATGAATCAAGGTCGCTACCTCATCGTGCGGGTGGATCTCCTCCCGCAGTCGGGCCAGGGCATCTGGAGCGTCGCCGAGGACCTCTCCAATCTCAGGTAATTTACGCAGCGACCCTGCTAGGGCTACCAGATCCCGCGCGCTGGCTGACCCGTGCCCGATCCGGCCGATCAGACGCTGGATGTCGGCGACAGAACGCAGCGGGGCGCGGAGCGCGGCCCGAACGCGTCCTGAGGACACGAGGTATTGGACGGCGTCCAGGCGCCGCTCCAGAGGGGCGCGGTCGACCAAAGGCTGCAGAAGCCACTGCCGGATCCGGCGGGCACCCATGGCTGTGCATGTGTCATCCAATACCTCCACAAGCGTTCCCGACGCCGTGCCATCGCGGAGGTTGCGCAGGATCTCGAGGTTGCGCCGGGTGCGTGCATCCACCACCAGTGAACCGTCAGAAGCGTACGTGACAATCCTCCGCAGATGCGCGAGGGGACTGTGCTGGGTTTCCTGCAAGTAGTGCAGCAACGCGCCCGCGGCACCGACGGCGGCTGGCAGATGCTCGCATCCGAACCCATCGAGCGTCGAGACTTTGAAGTGTGTCAGCAGAAGCTGACGGGCGGTCCGGATGTCGAACCGCCAGTCTTCGAGAGTGGTCAGCCGGACACCGGAAGCTGCGACCTCAGCGAGACGGGCAGAGGAGGATTCGGGGACCAGGATCTCTCGCGGTGCGAAGCGGGCGACTTCTTCCATCAACCGGGCGTCCTGAGCGTCTGTGGTGAACTCGGTGACCTGGAATTCGCCGGTGGATAGATCCGCCGCCGCGAGTCCCCACCCCCGACTAGACGGCACAACGGCGACGAGGTAGTTGTTGGCATCCTGCGGCAGGAGGGCGCCATCGATGATAGTCCCGGGGGTGACCACGCGAACCACATCCCTCCGCACCAATCCCCGGGCCGTTTGGGGATCCTCGAGCTGATCACACAGGGCAATCCGGTGACCCCGTTCGACGAGGCGCGCCAGGTAGGTGTCGACTGCGTGGTAGGGCACGCCACACATCGGGATGCGCCCGCCTCGCCCCACCTGGCGGGAGGTCAGAGTGATGTCCAGGTCCCGAGATGCGATAAGGGCATCGTCGTAAAACAGCTCGTAGAAGTCGCCCAAGCGGAACATCAACAGCATGCCGGGATAGCGCGCCTTGAGCTGTTGGTACTGCTGCAGCATGGGAGTCAGGTCGGTCTGCACACATCCTGAGTTCGGGGAGCACCTGGCCACTCCTCGAAGAACTCAGGGGCACAACTGATGACCCCCCGCTTATGAGAAAAGTAAAGTGGGACGCGACAGGAATTGCAAAGCGCTGGCAGGGGGGCCACAGGCATGCGGTCAAATGCTCTTGGAACATATCTTGCTTCTCCCCCCATTTGAGGACCACCAAATGGGCATCGACAACCGGCAGCGCATCAGACAACGCGGCATCCTGACCTCTGCCAGCGGACTCTTGCTGGCCCTCGTGGTCACCGGTCTGCTCAACTATTTGGGATTCCGCACCATCACGTGGACGGACTTCCTCATTGGGCTCGGCGTCACCATTCTGGTGGAGAGCACACTGTGGGCAGCTGTCCGCGTAGGATGGGATGCCCGAATCAAGTGGGACCAACACTTTGTGTACATCCCCACAGTGGCTGGGACGCTGCTGCTCGCACTGTATGTCTACCTCGCCCCGTCGATGCACATGGTGCTACTGATGGTGTGGCTCGCCGCACCGATTTTCATGGCGGGTCTGGTGGGCTTTGTGGGTGCGTTCTCGCTGAGTGCCCTCATGGCAGTTTCCTACTTGGGCGTGCTTGCGCTGTTGGCCCGCCAGGGCTACCCACTGTCGATGCCCTTCGAATCCATGGTCACCCTCATTTTTGTGTCCATCAATATCTTCACCGGAATGGTCTTAGAGAAGCTGCGCGCCGAACGCGCGGAGCGACGACTGCTGCGCGCCAGGTTGGCCGAGCTCGCCATTACCGATCCGCTAACCGGCCTATATAACCGGCGCCATTTTGAAGACATCCTGCGGGCGGAGATTGACCGGATTCGTCGCTCCGGGGGGCACTGTGCGCTCGCCATGATTGACCTGGATTTCTTTAAGAACTACAACGACACGCTGGGCCACCTCGCCGGCGATGGGCTTTTGCGGGAACTTGGAGCGCTATTGCGAGGTCAGATGCGCACCACCGACGTCTTGGCCCGGTACGGCGGTGAGGAGTTCGCCCTCGTCATGGTCAACACTGCCAAAGATGAGGCCCAGACTGCGATGGAACGCCTGCGCACCTTGGTGGAGGAGTACCCATTCCGGGGCGGCAGTATCCAGCCCTTCGGGCGCCTGACGGTCAGCGTCGGGATCGCCTCCTGCCCCCAGGACGGTGTGGGGTACGAGGAACTGATCCACAAAGCCGACGGTGCTTTGTACGCTGCAAAGCGCATGGGACGCAATCAGATCCAAGCGGCACTCCTGGCCTAGGATTTCCCCCAAAACTTCCCCAAAAGTGACACCCCCTGATCCCCGTTTGACGACTGTCGAATAACTTTTCCCGCTCCTGGCATCCGGGTTGCTCCCTAGTCTTAGCGTGGCGCCGAGGCGCCAATTAGGCCTCTGCTAGCAGCAGGGGGCACGAAGGGAGTAAGGCGATGCGGCACGAGGAGTTTGAGGCGATTCAGTTCAGGTTCAACGAGCTTGATCGGAAACTACAACTCATCCTGCTAGGCTGGGTGGTTAGCATCGCAGCCTTCATGGTCGGGGTGCATATGCTCACAGCAAATGCTGCCCTCATGTCGGTGATCCGATAACGGTGGCGTGGGACAATCCCCCGGTCGGTCACAAGACCGTCTGTGGCCGGCTAAGTAACCCAGGTCGGCACGTCAAGTCCTCTTAAGTTTCTCCGCACTGGTATGAAAATTGCTCTAAACTTCATCAAACGCATCCTTTCGTGGGAGCGCTGCCAATGCCACACCGGCTGAAACTCGAGGATGTTGCCTGCGAGGTCGCCCCTTCCCGGAGCCGGGCCCGGGTCCAACTGCGTGATTCCGGTCTGACCCACGTGGGGCTTGCGAGCAGCCGTACGGAAGGTGAAGACTGGCATGCAGTCGTCGCCCAAGCGACAGTAAATGCAATCCGCATGTATGTAGGGTTCACCGGCGCCCAGATGCACTTCTCGCTTGGGAGCGTGAAGGTCATCCCGGAGCCTCGTCCTGTAGTACTTGTACTGATCACCGCAGAATCCCAAGGTCGGGAGCTCTCCTTGGTCGGCTCTGCCCCAATGCGGGACGAACCGCAACGGGCTGTCGCACGCGCGGTCCTGCAGGCGCTCAATCGGCAAATTGAGGGGATCGCGGCCGCAGAACAGCATCTCCCGGCACCTGGCTAGACTGACCCCCCAGTCCAACTGAATAACTCGTCTGCGCTGTTTCGGCCTATAGCGACCGGAAAAGGACGCGTCCATTCCATGCAGCCGGTAGCTTTGGCAGTCTCCGGAACGCTCCCGCTGGACCAAAGATAACGAGCTGATCAGCACTTGGGCCAAACGGGTTGACCAACGCGCACAGGCGACGCGCCAAGGCCAGCATCCCGTCGCGTGATGCATCTGGATCACTCACCGCAACAGCGACTCGACACCCATCGCGCCAGACCCACAACACTGTGGCACGGCCCACCTGATCCTGACCGTTTAACATGTATCCCTCGGCTTCCAATTTCCGGCGTGCGCGCGCGTAGAGGAGGCAGCGCGCTACGGCGGGGTATGAGATCCGGACTTCTCCAGTTGGCAGGCCGAGAGTCGCCACCCCCTGCCGACCCAACGAGTATGCGCGCTGACTGCCCAAGCGGTGGACTGTGAGCAGCCGAGCTCGCCTTAAAAGCCATAGGCGCTGCCAGAGTGCCTGCGCTGAGGGAAAGAGATCCACCAAAGCTACGCTGTCACATGCGCGCGCTGCTTGCACCCGGGCCAGGATCTCCAAGTCCCGGGAAGTCACCCGAACCCCTCGCTGCACCGCCATCATCTAATTTCCTCCAGATCCCCAAAGGAAGCGGGATGGTAAGCGCACGCTCGCATCCGTGATCCTGAAGCCACCGGGTGCGACTCTCGGTCGGCGCCGCCCAAATCGTTTCGCTGGCCAGATGCTTAAACTCTCGCAACTTGTACTGTATCTGCACTGCCGTGTAGCGACCGTGGTCGTATTCAAGTGCCAAGCGTACCCCGCGTACGTCAGCGAGGCCGTCAGGAAGAGCGCGTACAACTGGGCCAACTATCCCCGTCACCCCCGCAGTCTGAACCTCCGTTGCGGATGTCCAGACATCAAGCGATATCTGCAATCGGGTTCGCAGAACTGCGACGCCTAGTCGATGCTCCACTTCGTGACCGAGCGTGGCCAGAACCGCTGGACACCCCAGACATCGCCGAGCCTCTTCCCGCCCCGTGGGAGTCAGAACCGCAATATCCGTCGGGATCGCCCGTCGGCTATAGCCCGTCGGCCTTAGCGCAGGACGAGTGACTCTAGCTAGGCGCTGCCTCACGAGGGTCCGCAGCGAGCCCATCAAGTGCGGCTCCACCTGGGAAAGGCCGATCAGAGACCACACACCGTCGATCGCAAGGATCCAAAGCAGATCGGAGCGGTCTCGCAACATCGCATCCGCATAAATACTTGCAATTTACTATCGGCAAGTGTATTATCGGGCCGCTCAGAGTTTGCGTCAAGGAGCCCCCGTGGACGAATCGTGGAGTGCCCTCTCACAGCGAGTGAAGGCGAAAGTGGGTCAGCCCCTTCCCGATCTCTTGCCTGGCGACCCCGCCACCCCAGAGTTCTTGGAGTTGCTGACGCGGTTACGCAAGACTGACCCTGATCTGGCCGAGACCGTAATCAACACTTACACGGGGACGGCTGAACCGTTGCCCTCAGAAGTCGAAGCGTCGGCCGAACGAAGGCGCCAGCGCCTGCACCAACGCCTCCTCGCGCGCTTCGTCCGTCCTGACGGGTTGCGAACGGGCCGTGTGCGGCTGAACCTGAGAAAAACGATCAACTATGGCATCGCCGCGGCAGCAATTCTCCTCATCATCTGGTCGCTCGTTCCAAAGTCGCCACAGCGGGACAGGATGACGCGACGCGGGAACGCCACCTCCTCACAAAACGGGCGGCAAGAGATCTTGCCGTCGTGGACGCTATCCACATCACCTTCCCCACCGCGCGCGCCGCGCTCGACACCTTCCCTTTCAGTAGGCGCACCCGATGCGGCTGCATTGACGATTAGCCGACCTGGGATTACGTCCTCCTCCGTGATCCCAACCGCCTCTCGAGCCTCCAATTCACACGTGCCAGCGCGCGGTGTGGCGCCGGTGATTACTCCACCCGTCGTCGTCTTTGAGATCAGTAACCAGCAGGGCCAATCGGCGCCGTCTGCTGGAGGACGGTCCGAAAGTGATTCAACACAGCGACAGTCAGTTCCGGTGATAATCTACGATTCAGGCAGCACTCTGGCGACAGGGAGTCAACTTCCCCGCAGCTTGTCATCCGGTGCCACCACGCAACCAGCTGTTCTTACCGTTTCCCGTGGGCAGTTGTTAGAAGGGAAACTCGTAACACCTGCCGTCGTGAGCTCCTCTCGCGGAAGCACACCAACCCTCGTCGAGATCACCCAAGGAGCCCTGCAAGGCGGCGTGCTTTTAGGACAGGCGACTAGATCGCCCGATGGACTTGTGTTAATTCAGTTCAACGGGTTGATCGGGCTGGATGGAAGGGAGCACCCGTTCAGAGGCGCAGCGTACGACCCTGGCGCGGGCAGCGTAGGGATACATGGCCAGACGACGACGATGATGCCTGAGGTTTCGTCCGCGCTTCTCGCCGCGACCATGCAGTCGGTTGGGGATTACTTCACAGCTCGCGCACGCCAGCCACAAGTTACCACCGCAGGCGGACAGCAAGGCCCCACCCTGTGGGACGGACTTGCCTCCGCTGTAACACGCGCGTTTGCGCCTAGCTCGGAGGCTCCACCCGGGCCAACCGTGGTGACACGGCTGGATCGCGGCCAGATCGTCACTATCCTAGTCCTGTAGAGAAACGCCCAAGGAGGACCCGGATGCGCACACATCAGGTCGCATGGCTTGCTTTGATCTCCCTGACGATTGTGACCACGTTCGCAACGCCGGTGTTTGCTCAGATCAGCACTGAGCAGGCATTGGGGCCCTTTCAGCAGTTTCTGCGCGGGCTGGTAATGTGGATGTTGGGCCCCGGCCGCCTCATTATCGCCGCCGCGTGGATCCTTTCCGGGTTTCGCGTTGTGCTAGGTATGGATCGGGGCGCGGGTCCGTTCGTTCTCGTCGCACTGGTCGGTTTCGCCGTCGTTTTCGCACCCCAAATCCTCGGTGCACTGGGCATCGACGTGAGCCCATACATCTAGATGCCCATGTTGCGCTCACCCATCTACCGTGAAATCGACCAATCAGTGACCCTGTGGGGTCTGGAGCCCGAGGATGTCGTCGTGTTGGCCACTGTTGGCTACTTGGTGGGGGCGTCAACGTCTCAGCTGCACCTCCGAGTGGGACCGATCGATGCCACGCTGTTAGCATCCTGCATAGGAATCGCTGCGCTGTTCTCATCCTGGTTGTACTTCCGGCGGGGAAAGCCGCGGCACTACGCGTTCGACCTCTTGCACGCGGCTTCAGAACCGGATGTCTGGATTGTTACCGCAGATCTTCAGGCGCGCCCCGTTATGCGGGGGGCCTAATGGATCCGGCCAAGGCTCTCGCTGATTCTGGGGTCACCGCCTCGTCGTTAACCCACGCCCTCCCCTACTGGGCAGTCGTCCATGGCGCGATGCTGCTGCGTGACGGCAGCTATGAGCTGGGGTTCGAACTTCAGCCCCTCCACCTCGATACGCTGAGCGAAGAAGAGTTAGACGGCGTGGCACGCAGGTTGAAGCGGCTCATCGAAACGCTCCCCGTGCGAGAGCGGGCCCGCTTTGTCTACAGGAAAGACGCCGATGTTGAACCGGCGATCGCGCGTCAAGAAATGCTGATCTCGGAACAGTCCGGGGCGGCGGCTTACCTAGCCCGGCGGCGAATCGCTGCTCTTCGCGAGGCCGCAAAGGGTGGAAAGGTCATTAACAGGCGGCTGCTTCTATCGCTGACTTACCATCCGCGCCGCATCCGTCCTCGACGACGATGGATCGCCGCTACTGTGGTTGCCGGGGTAGCTGCCCTCGCCCTTGGAGTTATCTTGGGGTGGACGGTCGGCCTGGTGGCCGGAGCTGGGTTAGCAAGTCTGAGTCTGTGGCTCGGACCCGTCCCCCGTAGACCATTCGTACCCTTGACCCGTCCAGAGGTTGAGGAAGACGGCGCGGCGCTTCAGACCCTACGGAAGATCATCCTCAGTGCCTTCGACGCGGCCGGGGTTTCAGCCCGCCCCTTGGAGGACAACGAGTATGTCGACTGGGCGTGGCGGTACTTCAACCCGGGGCGCGCCGCGGCGGGCCTGCGATCGCCATTACTGCACCATGAGACGCGCATCGAATTGCCTTCGTGGTTTACGAGGCCCGATCTCCGCTCCTGGCTCGGGGGTGGCGAATGGACGGCTGATGTTAGCTTACGCCAAATGATTGCGCGCAGTGGCATCGTCCGTGATCCGTCCACGCTCTTCGTCGATGATCGCCACGTCAAGATCGTCGCAATGGATGCCCTACCGGTGGGGGAATCCCGCATGAACGAGCTCGTCAAACTTCTGGCGAGCCGAACGAGGGGTATGATCGTCGTCGACGTCTCGCGAGAGCCCCGGGCCGCCGCCCTTGCACGGCTCGCGCTACGGAGTCGTCTGTTGCACAGCATTGCAGAAACCCACGGAGTGCCCGATACCGTCGCCGCGGAGCGCGGCCTGCGGACGACCCACGAGGTCCAATACCAAGCCGTCGGCGGAGAAATCGAAATCGTCAGGTTTGGGGTGGCGGCAATCCTCGTGGGCGAGACCGCAGAGGAAGCGGCGGGCGCAGAGCGCGAGATGCTGGAATTCTTCAACGGTGAGTTGCAGGATGCGCAGATCATCCGTGAAGATGGCGCCCTAGCGAGGCAGTTCTTCAACCTCGCCCCCTTCTCCGGCCAAATCAACGGTCGGACGCGTGCGGCGCTATCGATTACTGCGGTCCACTTTCTGCCGGTCGCTGGCCCGCCCCCCAGCTCCTCGCGGCCTGTCTTGCTCGCAAGCAACCGCTATCACGGGCTAACCGCAATCGATCCCTTCGACCCGCGCCAGCACGCCTGGAATGCTGTTGCAGCTGGCTCTACGGGGAGTGGGAAGACATTTTTCTCGGTCATCTTGGCGATGGCTACACACGCAGCGGGAGCGCGGATCGTCATCGTAGACCGAGGCAGTAATACGCCCCCCGGCCCGTGGTTGTCAGCGACGCGGGTGCTGGGAGGGCAGCACATCTCGATGGATCCTGCAACGGGCGCTGCAGTGAATCCCTGCGATCTGGACTGGGGTCACGTAGAGCCCGATGCAAACAAAGTGACGTTCCTGGTAACTCTGATCAGCCGGATGGTCAGCACTGCTGGTGCCCCGCTTGACGGATACGAGCGGGGGATCGTTGAAGCCGCCGTGCGCACCGCATACGCCCGCCGCGTGTCCACCAACATCTCTGAGGAAAAGCGAGACGCGGTGGGCAGCTTGCAGCTACGTGATATCGCGCAGAGCCTCCGCATGCTGGGCGCTGTGGCTGGCACGCATCAGATCAGCGACGACGACCGTCGCGCCGCCCAGCGCATCGCCTCCCGACTATACCAATGGGTCGACCGCGGCCGATTTGCGGGACTGGTTGACCGCGCCACCACCGTGAATCTAACCCAGGACTGGATCTACATTGACGTGGCAGCTTTAGAAAGCAATCCCGAACTCATGCCGGTGATGATCCTTATCCTCACCGACCTCATCTGGCGACACGTAAACCGAGATCTGGGGACCATGCGCACCCTCGTGGTTCTTGACGAGGTCTGGGCTCTTATCGCGGACCCCGTAGCAGGGGCCTTCGTTGAGGACCTGTATCGGCGCTTCCGAACAACCGGCTCGGGGGTTTTGTCAATATCTCAGGACATCAGGGACTTCCGGGACAACAACCATGCCCTCGCCGTCCTCGCCAATTCCAACGCTTACTTCCTCTTCCGCACGGAGAGTCCCGCTGCGTGCGGGGAGGTGCTCAGGTTGAATCCCCGCGAGGTCGAAGCGAACCTCGCGCGCATGTCAACGGCCACCGGGGAATACGCCGAGCTCATGCGTGTGCAGCGTCTGCAAAACCGTAGCGCCAGTGGCCTGTTGGCCTTGTTTCCTTGCCCCAGCGACTACTGGCTAGTTGCCAGTCATGCGCAAGAACGGGTGCTCCGCGACCAATACTTTTCCATGAACACCGACCCACTACAAGCCTTGGAAGCGTTGGTCCGCGATCACCCCATCCCAACTACCCTCCCCCTCAGCAGCGTTCACAAGGAGGATCCCCGAGTATGAGAGCTGTGGTCCTAGCGTTCGCTCTCGTGATGACCGTCCTGGGAGCAGTCCCCGCAGAGGCTTGCTGCCCTGGAGGCGATTGGAACCCAGCGGACCGGTTGCTCACATTCCTCAGTCAACTCCAACAGCAAATTGAGGAGATTTTGGCCTGGATCGGAGGAGTCGCCGACTACTCTGACGCGGCATACCACTCCCTAGCCCCTATTCTCGACCGTGCATACAGCGCCCAAGTACTCGCTCGACGCGTTGAAGCCTTGGCCGCCGGGATGCCCAGCCGGTTTCAAGCGGCTCTGCGCGGTCTTGCGGCGCGCCTACGCGTGATCCCCCTGCCGCGCCTGGGCTCCCCACAATGGGTCATTGAGCAAGTGATCCATGCATCTCCGCAAGGAGAGACCGCTCAGCAGGCCCGGGCCCTAGATCAAGTGACTGAGGAAAATGTGGCTACCCTCGCAACCGCGCTCAGCGTAACCGAGGTCGCGCAGATCTCGGCTTCTCAGGTTGTCGAGGATCTCAGCCCTCAAGTGGAGGCACAGGTGGCCGTCTCCGCCGCACGGGATCTGGCCATACGGGCTCAGTACACGCCCAGCACACGCGCAGCCGTACAACTCTTGGTCGAAGCCATGGCCGCTCAGATCGACCAACAGAGTCACTCCACGATATCGGTCATCGGGCGGCAGACGGCAGCGATCCAACAGCAGACGCTCTTAAGCCTGCAGCTTGCAGCCGTAGTAGACCGGCTCGCCACTCTGAACGACCAGGAAAACGCACACCACAAGGAGCGATTGGCCCAGCGCACCGCAGCAGGCGTTGGTCTTTTCGAGTCCCAACGCCAAACGTTCGTGGGGGTTACACAGAGCCTCCTGGCGCTAAACTCGTCGCAACAACAGCAGGAGATGGAACGGTTTTTCGCCGTGTTGACCAAAGGGGCTGTGGGGCGTGCCGACGATCTTCAGCCCTGAGGCGGCCGCCACACGGCTCCAGGAAATCATTATTGCCTCCGGAGCGCAGGGCCACCTGCGAACGCTGGGCATCGGGATCTTGCTCTTCTTGTGTCTACTCAACCTGTTTCGTGCGTTGCTAGCGGGCAGTGGCCCACTCGTTGTCGACTCATTCCTGCGCGCAGGAATCGCGGGATTACTTGTGCAGAATTCCGATTGGGTCGCCGTCGCCGCAGTCTCGTTCTTCCGCTTCATGCAGGCCATTGGGAGCCAGGTGAATGCTCAGTTTGGGGATTGGCAGACCGTGGCTGCCATCGACCAGATCCTCCGTGACCTGTGGGGCGCACTGTGGGCGTCGTGGGACAGTGGACTCTTCAGCGCCCTCGGCAATCTCGGCGAGCATGTCGTGTTCGGTCTCACCGCCGCGCTGACAACCATTTTATTTGTGGTTTTCTACGTGGCGGCAATCGCCATCTACGACTTCCTCGTCTTCATGGCGCTGGTGACGCTCGTCCTTGCCACACTCGTTGCGCCCCTTTCATTTGCGTTTCTCGGTCATCGCTCGACGCAGTCGTTTGCCTTCGAATGGCTCCAGGCGATACTCCATGCTTCGCTCGTCATTCTACTGGCGCAAGCAATCGTGGGTATTGTGGTGAGCCTCGCGGTGGTACAGCCGCTGCGGGACTTCGTCGAAATCGCAAGGTCGGGTGGAACAACCCTCGGTGTGATTAGGATTCCGGTGGAAGCGCTGATCGGGTTGGGGGTGGGGATCTTTGCGCTGCTAAACGTACAAGGCCTCGCTAGCTCGTTTGTGGGTCGCGCCGAGTCAGTTGCCGGGGCGACTGTCGCGGCGTTCATGGGAGCCCGGGCCGTGGGATCACTGCCGGGTGTAGTCTCAGGCTGGACTGCGAGCCGTGCCGCCACACTGGCCGGGAGTAGGGACGGTGTCTCCGGTGGACCTGGCCCGACGCCCCCCACGACGGGAGCGAGCAGCCCTCTTAGTGTCCCCCTCCCCGATTCTCCCTCGTCTGCTCCTCCAGAGGCTAGTGTCCCGCCCACAGGCCACGCGTAGCGTGGCGCTATGCGTGACCCCACCTTCCCGTCGCGCCTGCCCGGATGGACCTTGATAATCAGTGTTCTGGTGACGGGTCTCCTCGGCGCGCACGTATCAATGGTCGCATTCGCCCACTATGCCCTCGGAAATACGGGGAGTTGGATCTGGGATCTCGCAAGCGGAGAAGGATGGCAGGTAGCTGCCATCCTCGCGCGCTGTACGTCCACCACGCTATTCGCCAACCCGTCCCTGCCTAGCCCCCCAAATCACCTGTGGTGTCGTCAATGGTGGCTGATGTTTCACAGATGGTTCGGCGGACACGGCAGCTCGTTCTTCGGGACAACAATGCTTCTCATTGTTGTGGGCGGAGCATCAGCCTATTTGGTCGCACTCACACGCCTCGTGCCCAAGGGTCCCGCGCGCCGACGAACAACCACCTATGCGACGCGCGCCGAACTGCACCCATTTCTCCGTCCACGCGGTGCCCCTCCCGAGGCGATGGCCGATGCGGGCGCACTTCCTCTGGGCCAAACGGTCCCTGACGAGGGCCGTCCCCACAGAGTCGATGTGTGGCTTCCGCTGCCATATCGCTCCCAGCACGTCTGGATTCTCGGGGTGACTGGCGTTGGCAAAACGAGCGGACTCATCAAACGGTGGCTCGCGACGGACGCGCGTCTCGACGGCCGACACGCCCAAGTCAGGATGTCGACGGTCGCCGTCGATGTGAAGGACCCAGACCTGTGGGAGTTCGCAGCCCCAATCGCCATGCGGTATGACCGGAGGGTAATCCGATGGTCCCCAATGAGTTCCGATAGCGCAGGGCACAACTTTCTCGACTATGTGGACACGGTGGGGGATGCCTTGGACACGGCAGAAACCATTCTAAGCAACGACACAGAGTACAACCGGAAAGATCCGTACTGGCGCCAGACCGAACTCACCATGCTCGCCACGACAATCCAATTGGTCTGCGAGGAAACTCCTGACCGCCTCCTCGGGACTTTCCTACAAGAAAAAATGCGAAACATTCTCGGAGTAGTGCCCCCACCACGGTCGCTGGCGTTCATCCTCGGCCTGTCTCACCTCCACCCCTCGGAGTTCATGGCGTACATCGAGCACGTGGATGGAGATCGGGCTGTCTGGCGAGATCGCTATTCCAAAGTGTTCCAAGCGCGCGATGACAAAACGGTCGGGGCATGGCAGGGACTCCAAAACGTTCTGGTTATCTTCCGCGACCCTGATGTCATCGCCGCGACAAGCCGGTCGGACTTTCACTTGTCGGTCGTAGCCCGCCAGCCCACGACCTTGATTATCGGTCTACCGCGCAAACCTGGTTCCCGTCGTCGCGTTCTCACGGCATTGTTCCTCCGCCAATTACTTCAAGAGCTTGATGACCTCGTCCGTGAGCGGGAGTCCCCAAGGCTCCCGGTGCCCGTAACGTTCCTTCTCGATGAGCTCGGAGTGCTTGGCTTAATCCCCACCTTTCAGGATTTCATTGCGACATATCGGGACATGGGCGTGTCGTTTGTCATCGCGACGCAGGACCGCAAACAGCTGATCGACGTCTACGGGGAAACAAAGGCGGACACCCTCATCGCCAATTTGCACACGCGGATTGTCTTTGGGCGGGACCTGCGCCCAGAGCAGGCTGACGAGATCTGCCAGGCCCTCGGAGAGACGATCGTGCCCGAACCGGGCGTCCAATATGAACACACGAGTCCGCTGTCTATAGCGCGCCGCGGGACGCGTATCGTGTATCAGGTCCGACGTCTTCTGGAACCCAATGAGCTTCGGGCCATGCCCGAGTTCCGCGCAGTGGTCGTCTTGCCTGGCGATATCAAGGCCACCGTAGGCCTATCGCCTGTACACACCGATCCACTCTACCGCGGGATGACCCGCCCGATTAGTTCGATCGAAGCCCTCCGCCACGACATTCGGATGGACCGCGTGCTCGGCCGCCTGACTGCGACACCTCGTATCAGACGCTCATCAACGGCTCTACCCCATGCAGGCGTCTTGGTGCCTGCCGGTGGATCCACGGAGCCCCCTCCCGAGCCCGCGATCGGAACGGCCGATGATCTCGTTGACGACCTTCCTAGACTCCAGGAACCCACTCCTTTTGCCCGGGAGCAGTCCCTGCTTGAGGGCGGCGGAGGGACAACGGCACTGTCTGCCAAACCGCGAGAGCTCCCCCCCAGTGATCCGCTTCCGCCAACATGTGTGGAAGAACCCGCTACTTCCAAAGCGGATTCGCCTGCGCCACTAGCGGGACCGTCTGCAACATTAGCCCCATTAATGGAGCGTCACCTTCGTCCTTCCGAGTCACCAATGGCAGCATTCGTGAAGGCAGTCCTGCGAGGAGCGCTTCGGGATGAACGGCTCACCCCTGGAAGCCCGCTCGGATGGGTGTCCGCTGAAAGACACAGCGAGTTTCTCGTGCCTTGGGGATTCTTGCGGGATTGGGGGTTCAAAACAAAGCAGCGGTTTACTGATCTGGAGGCCACATGGACGCGCGATGGACTCGTGAGCGGCCGAGGGTCCGTCGTGGTGAACGGGCGATGGGTTACCTGTTTGCTATTCACCGAAGCCGCGGCGTTGCAACTACCTGAAGACCTCCGTGGCCTCGTTACCCAATCGTTCGCCTCTGTTCCGGCGAGCGAAGTGCGCCCGTCGAAAACGCGCGTGCTGTTGCACAGAAATCTCGATCCGGGCGGGGGTGACGGGAACATGCGCAGTACGCAGAGTTCCCCACCTCTTCCCCACCTTCGTGAGTTTCTACAGGCGCTTGATCACGCTGGGCGTCACTTCATCGGGCACTCAGCTCGCGACGAGCACGTGCCAGTTCATGGCAGATGGCAGTCTCGCTCCAAAGACGGGAGCGCCGTATTGCTGGTGGAACGTCGCGCCGCGGCGGCAATGTTCAAATTGATAGGAGTGATGGAGCCTCATGGAGTGCTATCGCAGTGGAGGCAGGCAGGGATCTTGTTTCTTGGCGGACAGGTCAGAGGGAGGTTTTTCACTCGCAGGACTCATCGGGAGGGGAACGAGTTCTTGGCGCTACGATGGGACCAGATCCGCTCGTTTCTCCCCCCGCAGATCCCAAAGTCCTGATCGGATCCTCACGGTATTGGTACGGTCTGCGCCCTGTGTAACACGGCGCCTCGTACCACCCCTGAAGTGTCGCCCCTGTGCCATTCAGGGCTGGCTCGGATTGAATCGCCCAGCCAGTTGCGGGGCAAGGCCCGTACCACCGCGCCCTACTGGAGCCTTGGGGTTCGTGGGTGCGAGACTCGGGGGGCTGGTGGGACCTGCGGTTCATGTTGTGCGCCTGACGGCGTAGTTTTTAGATGTGAAATGTGATCACTCAAATGAAATGTCGCAAGGTCTGGTCGCTCGGGATTGAGATTTTTCGTTCTCGGGTCAAAGAGCGGCTGGTCAGTGTTGTTCATTCCATGTTAGGAGGTCTAGATATGAATACTGTAGTGCTTGTTGGTCGATTGACGAGAGATCCGGAGCTGCGCTACGTGCCCAGTGGTCAGCCGGTAGCGAGCTTTACGCTAGCCGTCGACCGGACATTTCCGACCGAGAGGGGAAAAAGCACGGCCGATTTTATTCCCGTTGTTGCCTGGCGCAAGTCTGCGGAGCTAATCTCTGCGCATTTGTCGAAGGGTCGTCTGGTGGCTGTGGAAGGGCGACTACAGATTCGGTTCTATGAAGCACAGGACGGACGGAAGCTGAGAGCCGCCGAGGTGGTAGCCAACCGTATCCAGTTTCTGGATCGTAAGAAGGGGAAAGATGTGCCTACCGTAGAGCAGCCAATGATCGACCCTGAAGCTGATGCGGGTGCCGGGGATCCTCCTGTATAGAAGGCAGGGTTCTCGTGAGACCAGAGCCCATCCGGGTAGTACCAACATGTGCGAACCGAATGTTCAAGATGCTTAAGAAAAGCACCCGTGTGCGTGATATCTCTCTTGTCTGTAGTGACAGTCCGCGGAGTCGCCTTGCGGTTGCGGGCCCTGCGGCGCTCGCCCTGCGGGAGTTGCTGGAGTTGATCCTCGGGAGAGGCAAGCTAAGGAGACACGGTCAATGTTCCGCCGACGAAATCGCCGCTGCGTTTCCTTCCCTTTCGGCGTTAGATGCAGCAACCTTTGATGATTTAGCCAATGTTGTCGGACAGCAGAATGCCGGAAAGCTCTCTGCTGCTCTAGAACTAGGGCGGCGTATCCGCATCAGTACCGTGGGTGCTCGGCCAGTTATCCAGACCGCAGTGGACGTGTACCAGCTGCTGGGTTTTGAGATGGCACGGCTCGATCGTGAACACTTCCGAACTGTCTTGTTGAATACAAAAAACCGGGTAATCCGTGTGTATACTGTCTCAATCGGTGGCTTGAGCCAAGCGCCCGTGCATCCGCGGGAGGTGTTCAAAGACGCTATTAGGCACGGCGCAAGTGCCATGATTGTGGTTCACAACCATCCATCGGGTGATGCTACGCCGAGTGCTGAGGACAATATGATCACTGACCAACTCGCCTCGGCGGGGAAGCTAGTAGGTATCCCCCTGCTTGACCACATCATCATCGGTGACGGCCAGTATGTAAGTCTCCGCGAAAAGGGGCTCCTCTCTTCGCCCTCCTAGTGTGGGGTGCGGCGCAAGCCGTCCGCTAGGACATCCTCCGCTCAAAGTCTGGGCCACTAGAAGCAAGATTAACCTCTAATGGGCTTCCATGCCTTCCACCTGAGGTCAGCGCTTGGTGCGTCGTCTTGGACAACATGCCCGGGGTTTCTAGCGGCTAACGCGAGCTTGCGGTCTTCTCAAGGAGTTATGAGTGGTTTAGAGGGAGGGTTCGAAGTGTGGCATCAGATTGTCGTGCTGTGGCTGACTGCTATCTTTCTCAGTGCGATTGCGTGGTCTCGCGCCCGAAACGCCGAAAGGGGCCGGGCGCTGAAAAGTCTTGTCCGGCTCCTTGGGTACGGTGTGCCTATCGTGTTTGCGTGGGAATGGTTCGATACATTGCCCCTCGGTGGGATCCTGGCCAAGACAGCCCTCGTTGCCGGATTACTGTGGTGTCTAGGTTTCCGCGTATGGCAAAGGGCGTTTCTCGCGTGGCGGGTTCGCAGACAGCAAGACCAACGGCTTCGTACTCTGGCTGGCGAGCACGATCCTCGAGACCTTGGCCGCCTTAGGTGGTCACAGGTCATCTATGACCGTGCGCGAGCACTCGCTCCTTACCTACACAAGGATGCTGGCGCGTACTGGCTGGCGCGTTCGGATCCGCTCCCGCGCAGAGGCTGGTGGGGACTACCCTTGCATCGGGCATACGACGTGGCAGTTCCGAAAGATCTGATGCTGCGGCATGTACTCATTCTTGGCTCGACCGGAGTGGGGAAGACACGCACGGCTCTACAAGGGATCATCGAGCAGCAAATTGCGCGGGGATTGGGCGCGATTGCCCTGCAATTCAAGCACGACGAGCTATTTTATCGCAGCGTCTTCGATGCTATTGTGGGCGCTGGCCGCGAGGGGGACTGCGTCTATTTTAGCCTCAGAAGCGATGATGAAAGCCGAACGGCGGCCTGGAATCCCTTTGACTGGCCAAATCCAGTCGAGGTCGCTGAAGCAATGGTGCACGCGACCCTAGATGATCTCCCTGCCTTACGCTACTTTGCCGCGCAAAATCTTGATGCACTCGGTGTTGTCCTCGATGGTGCCGAGCGTCAGGGGGAAACGCTCAGCTTTGGGCGGCTGGCGGGCTTGCTCGCCCAAACCGGTCGATCGGGGGCCGGGCAGCCGCTCCTGGCGTACCTGCGGTCGTTTCCTGACCTAAAAGCTCGTGCTCAGAGGGTGCGGTGGGAACACGCGAGCGAGCTCAAGATGTTAGCGGCGCAGTTGGGACGATTTGCAGCTTTGACACCCACTCCGGGTCGCATCGCGTTGAACCTTCGTACCGCAGTGCAGCAAGGGAAGGTCGTGTTGGTGAACCTGGATGCCACGACTTTCCCCATGGCTGCGCGATGCGTGGGGCGTCTTTTCATCGCAGCGCTAGCTGCCGCATATTCCGGACTTCGGCGCACCGAGGACGACCACGTGTATCTCGTCGCTCTTGATGAGTTTGGACCTGTTGCTGGTCCGCATCTTTCAAGCATGCTGGGCACCGCCCGAGGGTTCGGGGTGAGTCTTGTGCTGGCAACGCAGAGCTTGGCGGACTTGCGGATTGCGGGTCAACGAGAAACCGCTGGGGCTCTTGCAGCGCAGGTCGTAGAGAACATTGGTACGCAGATAGTCTTTGGTCTCCGGAACCCGCAGGATGCTAAGTGGTGGTCAGATGCCAGCGGAAGCGTCCTGCGTGACGAGATGACAGACGTACTTGTGGACGGTCGTGTCGACGGAAACTTTGTCAATCGGCGACAGGCATCGCAGCGAGAATCGGCGTCCGTTTC
>WNFE01001351.1_pt1 | contig 23962 bp, 19 predicted proteins | sample 5400451 | NCBI WGS metagenome assembly WNFE01 (sample SAMN13153344, study PRJNA577476) | soil metagenome | isolation source: 200 cm saprolite under Douglas fir tree site 2 hole 2 | place: USA:California | collected 2015-04-18
AGAGCCGTCCCGCGGCTTCCCGATTCATCTCACAAACCTACACGCTTTGCTCAACGACCAAAAGGCGGGCTCTCGCAACGGCTCGACTTCACATCAACTCGCATTCAGGCTGCCAAGTACCGTCACTCCTCCCTTACGGACGGATTGGGGTTTTGTCCAAACGCCTTGACGGCGGGCGCAAATCGTGTTGTGGATCTCCGCGAGTTCCGGTGAGTTCTTCATCATCTGCTTCCAAGTTTCCGCAAAGCGATTCTCGGATAGATATTCTACGAGGCGCCAGACGAGCGCACGCAGTTGCGGTTTTCTGCGCCACCAGACACCAGTGACAATGCGCTCAATTAAAGAACTCAGACTCGCCTCGGCGATTCGATGGATGCCTGGTCGGATCAGGTGGCCGTGGAGCGTTAAGGATCGAATCGAACATGGAAGGGAAAGATTTGCTGGATTGGCGCGCGTTTGAGCTTGAGCTCCAAAAGCTACGCGCTGAATTCGGACGCTCGCGGCTGCTCTTTCGAGGGCATTGCGACTCGCAATTTCCACTGACCACCACGCTTGAGCGGGCAGGATGCGAAGGTCAATAACTTGCGGATCGCTGGACGTGGGTTCGATTGCCTGTCCTGTGGCGTGATCGCCCTCATCGCCACATATTCTTTAACTTCGTGAAGGTCTCCCTGCGCAGACCTAATCGCCTTCGCAGCCAGAACGTATGTTCCAAGAATCCCTGACGAGTGCCCAGCTCCAAAATCGACACCCACTTGCTGTAGTGCCGCACCCGCATGATTCTTCCGCTACGCGTGAGGATGTGCGTTGCGTTTCTGATGGAGCGCAACTGTTCTCCATTCCCACTAATTTGCTTGTTGCGCATCGCAAGTTCGTCCCCGTGCGTCCCTGCGCTTCCGCCCGGGCTGTACGCGTAGTCATGATTCTGGTGTACAGCAGTCACACCCCGCGAACAGTCGATCACCGGCACCGGCAATGTCAGTGCTCTCCAGACCAGCCAGTGGTCCCAATAATTCCGTCCCACCACCAGCGCAGGAATCTCCTGATAGAGTCCCTTGTGAAAACAGAAATAATCGATAAAGGATGGGATTTGCTGGCGGCCAGTCTTTAACGCCAGCTTCCGTATCTCTTGTTCCCAGCCGGCTCTTTCAAAATCGACGGGCTCGGTAATGTCCGTATCCCACCGGCGCCCGACCATCAGAAATTTCGGCATCTGCCGGCGAACTCGTTCAAATGCGTCAAGGAAATCCGCAAGCAGGATAATGTCGCAATTCAGGTAGCACATGTAGTCATGCCGGGCCAGCCTCTGCGCTTCGCCAAAAAGATAGCGGACATATTTGAGCCCGGATTCGTGTCGCTCTACATTCGGCTCATGCCGCAATCCAAGCTCAGCGCACGCTTCTGCGGCTCCCTCGTCGTCGCCGAACAAAATCACTTCTACATCCGGGTGCATGAGCGCCCAGCTCTCGAGCGCATTCCGTTGAATCACCCCGTTGTGTCCCGTAAACGGCTTGGCCGTTGTGAAAAAAGTGATCATCCGCCTAATCAACTTTCGCCCGCTCGTGATACAAGAAAATAGTCTCGGCGTCGGCGCCAGGTATACATTTTTCAACTCTCTTCGGGAGTTCTCAGCATTTGAATTAATCGTGCAAGCGTTTTTTCGGGCCAATGCCTGTGCCGGTAACCGACAAGCGGCGCTCCGAATAGTCGCATCAGGTTTATCAATCTCATCTTCCAACCCATTCCGGGGGAGTAATGCCGGTAGAAGCGGCATCTGTGCAGAAAGAACTGCCACCGGCTCGGTGGGCAAATGGCAAATTCTCTTCCAATCAGCGCGAAATCCCAATCCCTAAAATACTCCTGCATTATCTTTCGGGGCACATAGGGATTGTGACGCAGATTCCACTCGGCGATATAAGACAGCGATCGCATGGCAATCGTGATTCGCTCGCGCGGGCTGAGGTCAAAAAGCGACTGATCGAAGATCTCTTTTATCGATTTCTCTTGAGTGAGCGTCCCGGGTGGGGCCACACGGCACAAAATCGATAGCATCACGTAGAAGTATTCGGCTATGTCCAGGCCACCGGCTTGAGTTCGCGAGCGAACATTTTCGCCGTGCGTCCGAAAGTGATTCAAAGGCCTGCCAACATAGGCGATTTTGCCTTCGAGCGCCATGGCAGCCCAGATCTTGTAATCACCGCAAATGCGGTAACGCTCCTCTGCCCAACCCACCCTCTCGTAGACATCTTTGCGAAAGAGTACTGCGCTGGCGTTCGGAACTGGCGAGGAGAGCACGAAGAATCGCCGACATTCTTCAAGTCCATCTACGGTGAAGTCCGTCGCCCAATGATTCGGGTCCAGGCGATCAAAGTCCGAATCGGCAAATCCAAAGTGTTGGTCATCCTCCCCAACTCTTCTGGAGCGGCAATACCCGAGTGTTACTTCCCTTTGCCCATCAAGTATCGGAACCATCTGGGCAAGAAAACCCGGATCGGCGTAATCATCGGACTCCGCTATCCAGATGTAGCGGCCGCGCGCCATCCTCACCCCTTTGTTCCACTGTTTAAATACGCTCCCGGAATTGTTTTCGTTAAAGTCGATCCGTACCTTCGGATTATCCCGGTAGGATACGAGAACCTCCCGGCTGTTGTCCGTCGAGCAGTCATCCAGCAGGACGACCTCGAAATCCTGGTACGTCTGCCACAGTACGCTCTCAATCCGTTGCCTCAGATAGCGCGCGTGGTTGTAGTTCGGGATGATGACGCTAACGGTCGGCATACTCGACGCTCTGGTTCGCAGCGACTCCCAAGGCTCTCCGCGTTGCTTCCAGGTACTTGCGGCCCCACCTCTGGCAGGGTTCGAGGTGATTTCCCTCCGCCCATTCATTCCAGGCGTTGACGAAGACAAGCGAGTTAGCAGAGAAATCCTCGCCGCTTCCAGAGTGCATGCGCGTCTTCAGTCGATCAACGACTTCGCGCAACCAGCGTTCGTAAAGTTCTGGGGTGGAGTTGACAAAAAATATTGCGTCCTGCGACCGTCTGGGGCTATTGTCCCATCCCGGGCAGACACAAGGTATTCGCGGGTACGTCGGAACAGGAGCCGCCAGCGTAGTCCGCATAAGCGACTCGTAATCATAGACGCTGTTCTCGCGCAACCACCTTTCGTGCGTGCCTAACCTCCTGACATGCCACCACTTCCGCCGATAGATCCGCAGGTGTGACACAAGCGCCCACTGTGGCTGAAACTCCAGCCCCACGTCGAATCCAATCTCTCTCGGATCGCCAGACTCGCTCCAAAAACTCTCCACTCGAACTAGGACCAAACCTTTCAAGCCAGCACGCTCCGCCTCTCGCCTCCACGTTTCCGCGGTCCTCTCTGGTTCCGGAAGTTGCGACGCCCGATAGACCAGAAAAATGGGGCGGCCCCCGACGCGAATGTAACGCGGATCGAAAAACATCGGAATCAAACTCCGGATGTGCGCCAAATCATCTGCAGGACTATATCGCTGCTCCAGCAGCACCTGGTCTTCTTGACCATCCCATTTGCGCGTCCAATTTTCATTGGCCCAGCAAAGACAAAAAGGAAACTGTGGCTCTCCGCTCTTCCAGATCTCATTCACCGGACGCTCCAGGACCTGTCGACCATTGAACCAGTAGTGGTAGTAGCAAAAACCATGGATTCCGTAGCTCGCCGCCATTTCCGCCTGAGCGGCCCGCGTTTCGGGTAGTCGCAGATCATAAAACCCTAAATCAGCCGGCAGATGCGGTTGGTAGTGACCCCGGAACTGCGGTTTGGCTTTTGCTACATTGGTCCATTCTGTAAAGCCCTTTCCCCACCATTCATCGTTTTCTGGGATTGGATGAAACTGCGGAAGATGGAACGCAATGGCTCGAACCGTGTGTTGGCCTGCCCGAGCAAATTCCTGCTGCCGCCCACTACCGGCGCTCTGAAAAACGTCCGAAGCTCGGTCCGTCATTGCGTCCATGGAATCACAGTTTTATCAGAACGCGAGTCGTCATAGTCGTACTCGGGATTGATGGCTTACATGCTCCAAATGGCAGTTCGCGGAAGTTCGCAAAGCCTTTCGCGCTGCCTCCAAGTATCCTCGGCCCCATTTCTGGCAAGGCTCCAGGTGATTTCCCTCAGCCCATTCGTTCCAGGCGTTGATGAACAGCAACGGTTCCTCATCACCGCTGGTCCTGAGCTTCGAGACCGCCGTTTCGAGGGCACGGCCAAACGCTTGCGGGGAGCTATTCACAATAATTATTCCGTCCTTGCCCCTGCGCGGTGTATTGTCCCAACCTACAAATACGCAGGGAACAGTCGGGAATGGCCGGACGTACGAGGTCATTCTCTGGCGCGCATCTTCATAGTCGTACACCTTGAGGTTGCCGCTGAGCACTCGCAGCCGAAGATTCCGCTGAAGTCGTCCCAGGCTGAACTCATCGTAGAATGCCGCCGGGAGAACTCCAAGCTGGGGCGCAAATTCGAGTGTGGTGTCGAACCCGTCGCTCCGAAAATCCCGGCCCGGTTGATGCGCATCGACGCCGATCAGGTATGGATTCTTATCGCCATTCTCCGTACAAACATCACGAAGTGTGTCGGTTAACCGCTTCGGTTCTGGCAAATTTCCAGGTCGGTAGATGAGGAATACCGGCCGGCCTCCCACCCTCAGATACCTGCGATCCGCAAATGCCTTCGCCAGCCACTGGCAATGATCTAGGTCGTCGCGTTCGTCGTAGGTTTGCGGGATCAATACGTCTCGCTCCTCCCCCAACCAACGCCGCGTCCAGCTCTCGTTCGCCCAGCACAGGCAGAATGGAAAATCGGGACGGCCCGTTCTCAAAATTTCGTCAATTGGTCGCCCAAGCAGTCGCCGGCCCTTGAACCAGTAGTGGTAGTAGCAGAATCCGTGGATTCCGTATTCCGCGGCCAGCTCCGCTTGCGCTGCTCGCGCTTCCGGAAGCCGCAAATCATAAAATCCCAGGTCGGCGGGCAGGTGTGGTTGATAATGGCCTGGAAATTTCGGCTTCGCTTTCGCTACGTTCGTCCACTCCGTAAAACCTTTTCCCCACCACTCGTCGTTTTCCGGAATTGGATGAAATTGCGATAGATGGAAAGCTATGGCGCGAACAACTTCGCCTGAGTGGGCTTGGCCCTGAAGTTTCGCTCGTGCAAAATTCTCGGAATTCACGAATTCTTCCCTAGAGGATTCATTTCCCGCCGTCGGTCGAAATTAACTCACGGAATCCAATCCACTATAACTAAACACACTTCCAGTCGGAACGTACCATGATGTTTCCCATGTGATGGCTGTGCATTTCCGTCATTTGCAGATAATCGGTCTTGGCTACCTCAAATGTAGTAGCACCGAACACTTCGTCCACTTGCATCCCGGTTCGGTCATATAACCCCAGATCCAAACTATATTGACCTGCCACCAACAGTGGCATCTCAAACTGCACGCGAATGGTTAATGGCCCTTCGATATGTGGGATTTCTGTACCTCCGATGTAAGTTCCTACCGCGAAAACTCTTTCTCCGCGACCGTTGGTTACAGCAAAAGCAATTTTAGGATTGTTAATTCTGTCCGGTGGCCTCACTTTCATTTCAACAGTAACTCCCGTGCCGGGCATTAGTAGTTGTGATCGTTGATTGTTTTCGTCGTATATTACTATTTCTTTGAATACGGCAGTTGGCGCCGTCCTCCCAGGATGTTCGGAGAGATCCACTGTGTGAGTGCTGATTATCGGATTTATATATTGCCGTAGTGCTTCCTGAATATTGTTCGAAAAATACACGGATGAGCCGTTTGCCAGAACCATCGCCGACGTGCACATTGCCGCGATCGCGTTCACATTGTGGCTCACGAATACGATAGTGCGTCCGTGTGATCCGACTTCTTTCATCTTGCCCAGACATTTTCTTTGGAACTGCACGTCACCGACCGCCAACACTTCGTCCACCAGTAAAATTTCCGGCTCCAAGTGCGCCGCCACTGCAAAAGCAAGGCGCACATACATTCCACTGGAATAATGCTTTACAGGGGTATCGATGAATTTATCGACCTCCGCAAATGCCACGATCTGATCGAATTTGCGATCGATTTCGCGCTTGCCCATCCCCAGAATGGAGCCGCTAAGATAGGTGTTCTCTCGCCCGGAAAGTTCGCCATGGAAACCAGTGCCCACTTCCAGCAGGCTTCGCACCCGACCTCGGATCTCCGCCCATCCTGTGGTCGGGCGGGTGATACGCGATAATATTTTCAGCAGCGTGGTCTTGCCCGCGCCATTCCGACCCGGAGTGCCCAGAAAGGTTCTTGCGTCGGTCGCCGCATCGCCGCTAGAGGCGACTTGATGACGCGCGTGAGCGCGTCGCGGAGCGTTTCGGGTGGGCCGCTTAAGCCGCGGCGATAGCGTTTGCCGAGCCCTTCGGCCCGAATTACGATGTCAGACATTCCGGGCTATTCCACCTGTAAACAGTCGAGCCAATTTGTCGCGTTAATTATTTTACAATTTTTAAACGCCGCGCCGAATAATCTCAGATGACTGAACGTAGCGAGAAAATCGCCCCACAGGCGGTCCAATTCTTACGACCGTCGGCACCAAACATGGACGGACAACGGTACATATCGAATGACGGGGGTAGTAGGATAGCCATTCACCGTTTTCTCGGCCAAGCAGTTAGGACGAACATTCAGGATAACAGGAAAGCGGCGCAATATTCCTTCGTGTCGACGGGGTTTTACGTAATTGGCTTCTTTCCTCGCAGGTGGAGGGGGCTGAGCAGCTCTATGTTAAACTGCCGATCGGTTTCGCACAGGGCGTCCAACTAGCGTGATCGACACAAGGCAGCAGCCAGGCCTCACAGCTCGCAAGCTATTTGGGCGTGGCTTGAAACAGGCATAATGGCCCAACCTCATCACCAACTTTCTGTTTACGCTCTTCCTATTGGTATTCAAGTGTTATTCGATAACTCGATCCATTCTCGACATTCATATTCGTGGACAGCTTAGTGAACGTCGCCCCACCTCAGGCATCTGGTGGCAAGCCATATGTCGTCGCTAGAAAAACCGTTATCACACTGTTCCTGCCAGGCTTTGTATTGGCAGTCACTTGTCTCCTCCCATTCTTAAATAAGGCCTACACCATTGATGATCCGTGGTTTCTATTCGAAGCGCGCCAGATACTCAAGACTCCGCTTCAACCGATGTCCTTTCCAGTGTGCTGGATGGGAAACGAGACATGTCTGACACAGGCGGGCAATCTGGGGGCTGGAACAACGCAAGGACTTATGGGATACCTGCTGGTTCCCGTGATTTTGGTGGGAGGATCGGAGCGGGCGGCCCATCTACTGCAAATATTGCTAGTCGGCATAGCCATTCTCGCCATGGTGAAACTCTCATTGCGCTTAGGCTTTACGGAGTTTCAGGCTGCCATCGCGGGCATGCTGATGACCGCCATTCCCCCATTCCTGTCAATGGCCAGCACCGCAATGCCCGACATCGCCGCACTGGCTCTTGGCCTTGCCGGCACGGAGCGCCTCCTAGCTTGGAAACAAGAACAACATTGGCACGAAGGATTGATTGCGAGTTTGGCATTGGGCTTGGCACCTTATGCCCGCCCGCAAATTGCTCTTCTTTTGCCTCTCGGCGCGATATGGCTGTTCGATCATTCTCCAATTCGAAAGGCGCGTTCGCAATTTTGGCGCCAGTTATTCTTGTGGCTCCCGGTCGCTGTCGCTGGCTGCATTCTTCTTGCTGTAAATTTATTGTTGCGCGACCGTAGCTCGGTCGTCGAGTCCGCAGACATTTTAGTTGGGTCAGGGCATTTTCGCGCTAACATCTTTGCCTACCTGCGTTATCTTTTTTTCCCCATTCCGTTCACCGCAGTGTGGTTAGCGATTCATTGGCGTAGAGCGCCTTTTCTCATAGCGACCGCTTCAATTCCAGTCTTGATTACTCATTTTCTGGTCACGCCCTGGAGAAGCGTAGCTCAGGAATGGCAAGTGGCCGCAGTGTTTTACAGTTTCGCCGTACTCGCTGACCTGATTTATCAACACGTCAAAACGCAGGACCATCTCGGTATGTTGCTAGATCTCTGGATCTTGATTCCTGCGCCTGCAGCCGTATACCTTCACTTCCCGCTCAAATATATGCTGGCTGCATTGCCTGCCATTGTTTTGATGCTGATCAAAGAACTCGGCGCCTTACCGGGACGTCGCCAGTTTTGGGCATTCGGCGGATTGATTTTTGTTTGTGCAGCGTTCTCGTTCCTCTTGCTCGTAGCCGACAACGATTTTGCCGAATGCGGTCGCAGGGCAGCTGCCGAACTGATTGCTCCACATGTCGCAAACGGTGAGAAGGTATGGTTCAACGGGCAATGGGGTTTCTACTGGTACGCCCAGGAAGCTGGCGCCAGGGTAACCAAGCCTGGTGAGCGCGGCCCGCAGCCAGGGGACCTGCTGGTTGTCGGTCTCATGGAAGGCGCCGACGCTACCTTAAATCGTTTTCCTCATCGCGAGTTAATGGACGAGCGTTGTTACAATTCCCCGCACGGCCGGACGGTAGAATACGGTGCTGGTCTTTATTCGAACCTTCATGGTCACGTTCCATGGAGATGGAACCCTGCCGCGACAAATGATTACCAACTCTGGCGGATCCATTAGAGGTGTACTCTTTATCAGAAGTTTACGCGGCCCCAGTCTGCGATTCCTTCGATGGGTCCTCCGTCTTACCCAACCCCAGAATCGACCCGCTAAGATAGGTGTTCTCGCGCCCGGTAAGTTCCCAGTGAAATCCGGTGCCCGCTTCCAGGAGGCTGCGGACGCGCCCATGAATTTCTGCCCTGCCGGTGGTCGGCCGGGTGATACGCGAAAGAATCTTGAGCAAGGTGGTCTTGCCGGCACCGTTGCGTCCGATCAGACCCAGCACCTCGCCGTGGCGGACTTCTAGTCCCACATCGCGCAGCGCCCAGAAATGTTCCTGCGTTGGCCGACGCATGGCCGCTAGAGGCGAGCCAATGACGCGTGTGAGAGCGTCGCGCAGCGTTTCCGGTGGGCCGGTTACGCCGCGGCGATAGCGTTTGCCGAGCCCTTCGGCCCGAATGACGATGTCAGACATGGTTCGCTTATTTTACCGGTAAACAAAGATGTTAGCGTGCGAAGGCGGCGACACGAACGGTTTGCAGCGGAATCCATGCCACTCAAAACGAACTTGGCCATATCGGCCATGTCGCGAAGCGCCGCAGTGCGCAGCCGCAGCGACCGCGCTACACGCGATCCACAACGGTGCCCTCCACGCGCTGAAAAAATATCAGCCCACCAACCAAAATCAGGACCACCATTCCTGCCGCGACAAATATCATCGCGCCCGGACCGTGCCCGCGCCCGGTAACGCTCCAGCGAAACCCGTCAATCACGTCAGCCATGGGATTCAAATGGTAAAGCGCGCGCCAACGCGGCGGCACCAGCGTGCTGGAATAAGCCACAGGCGACGCCAGCATCAAAAATTGGATGACGAACGGCACGATGGCGGCCATGTCCCGGTACAGCGCGTTTAGGGCGCAAGTCCACAGGCCCACGGCCAGCGCCGTCAGCTGGGCCAACAGCACAAACAGCGGAATCAGCAATATTGCCGGGCCTGGCCGGTATCCGTACGCCAGCGTGATGATCACCATCACCACAAATCCGATCGTCAAATCCAGCAGCGCGGTACACACCGCCGCAAGCGGCAAGACCAGCCGCGGGAAATAAACCTTGGTGATGACGTGCTGGTTGGCAACCAGCACGTTTGTGCAAGTGCTCAGCGATGCGGAGAAATAAGCCCACGGCACCAGAGCCGCAAAATAAAAAACCGGGTACGGCAAGCCTTCGGAAGGCAGCTTGGCCAAGCGGCCAAAGAAAAGAGTGAACACGCCCATGGTCAGCAAGGGCTGCAAAACTACCCACAGCACACCGACGACGGTCTGTTTGTAGCGAATCTTGATGTCGCGCCACACAAAAAAGTACAGCAGCTCGCGATACTCCCACACATCGGCAAGCCGCAGTTCCAGCCACCCGTGCGGCGGTTCAATTCGTACTGTTGCTGTTGGAGACGCTTGCGCGGACACCCGCGCTGCGACTGACGGATCTGCGGTCACAGAGGCCATGAGTTTTTAATCGAACTCTCGAGGGCGCGGCTGGACGAACCCATTGTGAGCATAGCAAAAAATCCACCTTTGTGGAAAATACATGGCCTCGATGTCTATGATTTTGCTTCCCTCAATAGCAGGGCGAAAGACGAAGCGGCTCTAACACGCGCTAGCCGCCGGCAATCTAATGCTGCACAAGAAACATTTTAGTCTGGTATTATTCGACGCCCGGCATGTAATCTTTGCACTTAGGATTTTCGAAATGTGGCGCCGCAGGTGGCAATGCTCCGAGCACAGCTGAAGTTGCTTTCGGTCCTTGGTTTCGTATGTGCGTTGCTCGCGTCTTCGTCTTGCTCGACTAACTCCAAGCCAGCGACTCCAACTGTTTTCATGGGTCATACGATCGGTGAGGGTTCGATGGGCTGGGCTTCAGTCGAAAACAACAATATCGATCCTCTCTCGAATTGTCAGACGATCCTCCGGTCACCCCTTTTAGATGGACTGCAGGAGTTAGCGCAAAACTGTCAAAATTTCGTGAGTGATGGAAATTATCTGATAATTGTTCAAGACGCTGTCACCCACCGGGAACGGGCATACCACTTTAGAAAGTGGAAAGTGGCTTTGATCGTTACTCAGTTACAGCACGAAGATGAAAACGATCTGATTATTAAATTGAACTCACGATTTGCTGTTGTCGAGCCGGGCAAAAAATGGTTGGGCAGTGACGGAGCCTCGATTGAAATCAGGCCCAACGAGGATTTTGCGCTTTTTACTGGGAAGACACCCAAATTAGATGGTTTCCTGGTTGTGATTTCGTCCGCAAATGCACAGTAAGTATCAATTTCAGCCTAAAGATTATGGTGGGAGTTTTTCTTTAAGATGTTGATCTTGGTTCTTTGCCGCGAGGAACATCATCTTAAGTTAATTCCCGGTTACGCCGAAGCTTTCCGTCGTCGCGGTATTGATCTCTATTACGTCCAGGGATCCTCCGCGTTCGATGCGCCACTGTCCGAGCTATTGAGTCAATGCCCGACAACACCATCCTGGATCTTTCAGTTCGACTCCGATTATCCGCTATTGCCCTCAGACTTAGTTACATCCGAGATCCCCACAGTGTGTTTTCGCACCGACATCTACCTCTCTACGTCGCGACAATTTCGGTGGTCGTCCTTATACGACCACGTAGCTATATTCCATCCCGGATACGTAAAGGCTTTCATAGAAGCCGGTCATCCAGGTGCGTTTCTCCTTCCCTGGGCAGTACGTCGCGAGTTGTTTCAAGATCCCGATCCCATTCGTCAATACGAGGTCGGCTGGGTCGGACAAACCGGGCCACCAGTATACAGGAAGCGCGCCGAGCTACTTCCAACGATCGCCGGAGCTTTTCAAGTGAACGAGTGGACCCGATCATACGCACTCGATGAAGTGCTTGGGGTTTATCGACGATCGCGAGTCGTCGTTAATATAGGTCGAGATGATTTTCCGCAGGATGCTAATATGCGCGTATTCGAGGTCATGGCTTCTGGCGCGCTACTTATAACCGCACTTCCGAATGAAATTTCTCGATTGGGGTTTCATGAAGGAGTTCACTTTGTCGGGTATCGCGACGAACGCAACATAGTCCCTTTGATTCGATCCTACCTTGACAACGAACCGGAGCGCCTACGGATTAGTCAAGCAGCGCGAGCAAAGGTTTTGGAAGAACACACTTACGATTCTAGAGTGGACAGGCTTCTAAGGCAGCTACAGACGGCGGGAGGAGCCAAGCTAGCGCCGGCGCGAAGTTGGCCGGCGCACCGCGTCCGACTAATGTATCTTGATTTTTTCTCCTCTGTCGGACTTCCAAGTTATTGTGGAAAAGAATTCTCGCGCGTAGCGGGACATGGATTTTTAGAGACTCTTGATGCTACGAAGCTTATGGTTAAAGCTTGGGTTAGAAGTCGAATGTCGGACACGAAATACCAATGATTGTCGCTGAATCGACATTCGAACTCGTAACGCCGTTCTGGGCATCCATAATCGTCTACTGCACCATGCAGAACGATCCAGCTTGCACCATGACAGTACCGCTCCCTGTGGCTGAGCCTTGAACTTGAACCGTTCCAGCATTCGCACCGTTACGAAGGCCAATCGTTACCGTGGCATGAAGGTTTGTTTTGGCTATGATTGTCGAACTCCCAGTGAGCTTTGTGTTAAAGGCGCTCGCGACGCTGTTGGTGAGGGTTGTACGCGCCCCTTCGTCATAGGAATAAAACACGCTAATAGGCGAGGCGGGGCCAGTTATGGTGACATCAAGTCCAGCTGTGCGCCCGGAGCCTTGATAATAGAGATGGCAGACCGCAGTGTAATTGCGGCTTGCACTCACAGTGAAGGAAAGGCCATTGACGTTACTCGCCCTGGTTGTGGCGTTCGTATAGGTGTCTGTGAGTATCGCCCGCTTGGGGACTGACTGCTCGCCGGTCTTTTTCAAGTTCTCCAAGAGGGCGCGATCGCCAGAGTCGGCTCGACTTGTCTCGGCCGAGACGGCAACCCCCGACGCGCTCGCCTCGCCAAGAGTCGTGCGCGTATGTGCAGTGGTCGCCTTGGTAATTGCTGACAGCGCCGTCGCGATGCCGGATGCCGCGATTCCAGAGTCAACGATGTTTCCGCTCGCGTCGAACATCCCAAGATTGCCGCTCCCAAGTGCACCGCTTGACTCCGCGATACGACCGCTATTACCGCTCACGCCGGTAATTTGATTTCCATTCAGCGAAAGGTCGCCAGTAAGGGTTATTCCTCCTGCCATGAAATTTGTGAGGGTAGCTGACCCGTTTCCGATAGTTAATCCAGGTGCGCCGGATGAAATTGCGCCATCAGTGGCGAACAAGCTGCTTGTGATACCCACCGTCGATGTGACCGTGCAAGCGATGTTGGTGCCAGAGGCTGTAATGCGAACAACGTCTCCATTGGCCCCCGCAACGGCATTGGAAGCTAACGAAGTAAACGCTCCGGCGACTGACTTGAAGATGGCCTCGCCACCAGCCCCGTCAATGCAGGTGTAATAGGTTGGATTGGTGCTGCCGGAGGAGCGTACAGTAGGACCGTGCTGATTGGTGCCGATAGTTGCGATTGTGGCCTGCGCCCATTGGTTGTTTGGGAATGTCCCTACGTTCCAGAAAGCACTGGCGCGGCTCGTACTGGAAGACGTAGCTGCTCCCCCACCACCGACCAATTGCAAGGTTCTGCCTCCACCCCCAGTTGAGTTCGCTGTCCAGTTCGAGCCAATGCTTGTTGGTCCAGGCCTTGCTGCTGTTAGCTGGAAGGTATCGAACACTTTAGATATTTGTGGTTGAAGCAGATTTACGATATTGGCGCTCGCGTTCGTCGTGACGGACGATGCCAGTGTGGAATCAAGGATATATGTTCCCGACGCATCCGGTATAGTTTGAGTTCGAGCAGCCGTAAGAGCAGCGGCGTTTTCCGTGACTATGAATCCTGTAGAGCTAACAGTCCGATTTTGGAACGTAGTAAGACCGGTACTGGAAAAAAGACTACTACCTGCTCCATTGAAATTGGGCAACGCAGCGGCACATACACCAGAATTGTTATCTACAAACGACCCGGTACGCACCTGAGGATGACCGTCAACACAAGTAAGAACTCCAGACCTTTGAAACGTACCGCCCGCGTTTCGATAAATACCGTACCCGATTGCGCCAGATGGTAGCGCAGGTACGTTGCAAGTAACAGTCTGATTGCCGCTTGTCGTCGTGACCGAAACGCCAGGACCATTCACACTTTCTTTCCCATCAGCATCAAGCGCAGTCAGTACATAGGTGACAGTACCAATCGGCACTGCGCCACCAGCACTGACAACACATCCTGAAGGAGCACCAAAACCGACGATAGGGGTAATCACCCGCGCTGTTCCCGCCAAGGTAAGGGGTTGGCCAGCAATCTCGGTGAAGTTATCGTTGAAAGCAACGTGTGAATTGTTAATGTAACCGTAATTGTTCGCGGCAATGTGCATCCTCAAAACCAGAAGCCCCGGAACCGTCTGGTCGGTGATGAGTACAGGTTGATTTTGAAGAAGCGAACCGCCAGAGATGGAAATAGTGTTCACTTTATTGCCGGAAGTTTGGATCATCGGTGTGCCTGGGCCTGATGCCTGATCGGCGCCGGTAATATCCGTCAGATAGAAGCGCCCCGCCCCATCTAATCCCGGCCTGATTGACAAGAAAGGCTGGTACATGGTTTCAGTGAGAACGCCATTGATGTTGTAGTCGCCGGGGGTAGCTCCGGGGTTGGGGGCGGAGTTTACTGAGATACCCGAGTTACTAAAGAAAGCTCGTTCGATGATGACGCGTCCGGGTACTTGAGTGGATACGGGGTTGATGGCCTTAGAGCTATTCGTAAACTCGAAGCAGGGAAGTGGAAGCGTGTTTGCGCCTACTGCTCCAGTAGTGCATACTGAATCTTTAGCGAAGTAATCAAAGCCACCCTTCAGCACCACTTCACGAGCGAAGCCATCGGCATTGAAACCCTCGAAGGCCACATTGTCGAGGATGATTCCGTTGCTGCCGTTTCCCAAGTTATCGCTGTCTGCATACAGGCCAGAGGAATACGGGCCGCCCGTGGTCTGAATAAACAGATTCTTCAGAGTGATCGAAGTTCTGAATGGGATGTAGAGAATGGGCGCACCAGCGCCAGTGAGCCAAGCGCCGCCTTGGTACATGAAGGACGTATTGCGCTTCCCCGCCCCTTCGATCTTCATACCGGTGCGTAAAACTAACGGCTGATCGATCGACATATCTCCTGCGACTAGGAGGTTAATCATGTTGTTGCCGCTGGAGCTGATCGGATTGAAGTCCGTTAACGCGTTGATCTTGATTGAGAAGCCATTGGGGTTGGGATCTGGAATGTAGACAACTCCACCATTGGAGCTGGCAGCGGCAGCCGTTGCGGCGGCCAGGAGAGCAGGCCCGTCATTGTGGAGCACTGACTGCCTAGTTGCCTTGGTTCGAGCGTTCGCAGCCAACGTAAGAATCGTAGTTCCTCCACCGCTAAGGATGGTGGTGGAGAGATAACCTGCTTGCGGGCTGACGAGGGGCGTTGCTGGGACGTACGCGGGCTTAACGATTGCCTTGCTCGCGCCGCAGTCAATGAAGTAGGGATCAATGCCCTGAGCCAACCCCACTAATGAGAACGCGCCAGCTCCCTGTGAGCGGTAAATCCAATACCGAAGTGTGCTGGCGCCGCTGTAGGAGGCGTTGGGAAACGTCAGGGTGTTGCATGAAAGGAAGTTCACCGTCGCGGAGATCATCTCTGTAGTATCTCCAACACTTCCGTCAATGGTTGTAAACGAGGTTCCTGTGGGAGTAGCTTGAACGACCTTCGTACCGTTGAATATGTTCGTGCCGTTGAATCCGGAAATCTGCGCGGTCATACCCGCAGTTAGGTTGTGCGCTGAAGAGGTTGTGTAGGTTGTGATCCCGCCTATGCGCGTGGCTGTGGTGACAGCCACCGTCGTGTATCCTAGTCCTGCCGCGCCAGTCGTGGTCGTGCCTGTCGTTGATGCCGCAGTCAATCCTCCAGCTCTATCTTCAGCAACTACTTGGTATTTCCATGTGGTCGCGCCGTTTGCGAGAAGTGGCGTGACTGTTGGCTGTCCGGGGGTAGTCAGCTTCGGCAGTGCTCCAGCCTTGTAGATTACAATTCCCTGACCATTGGCGAAGTCGATTGCAGAAGCTACAGATAGTCTAGGTGAGCCAGAGTTGATACTGCCCGTAGTCGTCTGACCTGAGCCAGTCGAACCGAAGCACCGAACGTCGAACCACGGGTTAGGCCCGCAGTGAATAGCGTCTTTGTTAGCTTTGAACACGCGAGTTGTGGAGAAAGTGCTCCCATCATCGTTCTCGCCGCCAGGACCGAACACCGCGCCGTTCTTCTGTTGTAAATCGCCGTTGTTCCCTGCAGGACTCCCGCCCGAATTCCCGCCCGACTTCTGAATCCACTTCGTTTGCGAGGCGTCGTAAGTGAAGTCTTGGGCCTTATTCGCAGTGCAGGTGATGTCCGCAGACGCCGCGGTCGCAATGTTCGCATTGTTCTGGATAGTCGTGTTCGCATCCCCGCAGTTCACGGTGATAACCTGGCTGTCCACGCCATTAAGGAAATTCGTGATAGTCGTCGTGCCGCCATTGTTGGTCTTGAAGATATTCCCGTTCGAAACATCTGGTGTGGCGCCAGCGATGAACCTTGTTTGTTCATTCGTAATGCGCGCAGTCTGGATCCTGCCGTACTTCGTTTGCGCATATAGACCAAGTGGAGTCGCCAGGAGAAGGATCAGCGTAAATAGGATTCTAAGTCTCATATTCGGTTTTATCCCACCATGTGAAAAGTTAAGTTTGTTCCTTACTGCCGAAAACGGTCGAGCTGTGACGCTTGAGGGGGGACTCTAGTCTGTGGAAGTCTAAGTCGTTGATAACAGTTTTTCTCGCCCCAAGATCATGCCGAGCCTCACGAAGCACGGGATAGAGTCCGAAGTCGTCAGCCGCACAGCAGATCGCGCGGAACAGTGACGATAATACCGATGTTGTGGTTTGCGTCGTGGTATCCGCAGTCCCGCTAACCATTGACCGATTGCCATCTTCATCTGTGATCGTTCCGTACACCGGATTTGAGTCGGTGTGAGTGCTTGTCGTCGTCTCAACGCCTCAGGCAGCTCGCCACACAGCTAGCGCCTCCCCCAGCGATACGGGGATCATAATGCGCCCCAGAAAACTCTCCGCCGCTTTTTGAAGCAGGCTGGATCCCAGAATTTGGTGCTGCGCGGCGCGATAAGCGACGTATTTTACGGAGAAGATTGCGCGGCGCCGGCCCAATCGAACAGGAACGAATCCCACACGCTCTCCGCATGCACGCAAGCTGTCTCCGTTAAAGTAATTCAAGTGCTCGGGAAGCAAAAGCGGCCATCTGCGTCCCAAAACACGGGCCTCCAGGCTATCCAAGTCCGGCACATTCAGAAACAAATAGCCTCCATGCTTCAATAATCCGCGGCAAAGCCGAAGGAATCCTCGGGGGTCGGGAACGTGTTCCAACACATCCCAAAGCGTAACCGCGTCGAAACCTGTCTGCAGCCCTGCTTCCTCCAGAGTTGTGCACTCTAACTGGCCTTTGCCGCCTAATCTGATACGGGCCTCGGAATATAAAGCCTCCGAGGGTTCGACCCCGGTGATATCCCAGCCCGACTTCAAGGCGCGGTGTAAGAATAGTCCCGAGGCGCAGCCTACATCCAGAATTCGCCCAGGCCGCACGTGTCGCTCCACGATCTTCATGTGTTTGCGGGCGGTACGGTCGCGTCCCTGCATTTCCGATTCGTAGACATTTGGATCCATCTGGCGGTATAGGTCTCGCAGTTCTTGCGGCGAAGAACGCCCCTGCCGAAATCCAAACCCGCATGAACGGCACCTGAGAATTCTGCCGGGGGAAATGTGCTGGCGGGAAGATCCGATGACCGAGTGGGCCAGTTCCTGTTCACCACCGTCCAGATAGAGCTCCGTGTTCGTCGCTTCACACACGGGGCAAGCAACCGGGTCTGCTGCAGCGGCCACCTTCACGGGGCCTCTGTCCTAGGGGCCGCACGAGCGACCTGTTTATGATTGCGCTTATTCAATATCCTAATAAGGGACCGCGAATAGTTTGGCGCAACGGCAACTATGCGAAAGGACGACGTGCCCATGTCTATCGTGCGATTGATCCAGGAAATGGGGACTTCTTTAATATTGTAGCCGGCCAGCAATGGTTTCAGTCCCGTTTCCACGTTGGCCGCAAAGTGGTCCTCTTCGATCTCAATGCCCTTTAGGACATCTGCTTTATAGAGTTTCAGGTTATTTGAGATGTCTCGCACGCGCAGCGGGAGCAGCAAGTTGGCCAAAAAATGAAAACCGCGATTGCACAGAATTTTGAAGAAAGGGTAATTGATCAGCAAGGATTCATGGGAGAAGCGGCTACCGATCGCACCGTCATGCCCGTCGGTGATAGCGCTGAACAAGTCCCGAAATTCGGGCAGAATCTCGACAAAATCGCAATCCATCGTAAGGATATAATTACCGCTGGCCGCAGCGTACCCTTCCCGCAAAGCTCTCCCCACTCCATTTGGAGGCTGCCTGTTCAGAAGTCTCACCCGTGGTTCTCGCTTCGCGGTCTGTTCAGCAACTTCACGAGTACGGTCTGTACTATTGTCATTCACGATGAGGATTTCGTGTACGTACGGGCCGTAAAAGCCCAGGATGCTGTCAACGAGACGGGGTATGTTCATCTCTTCGTTATGGCAAGGAACGACAAAAGAAACTGCGCGGTATAGTTTGCTGTCAGCCGCCAAGTTTACGAATGGCCGCGCTGCGGGCCCCCCCGGTTTTTTGGCCCTTATGTATAGGGTGCCGCACATTTCGCGGAAAATGGGAGTGTGTTCGGCTACGAACGCGACCGATTGCAAGCCATTCACCAAAAATCGCGGTATACGTGGATGAATGATGTCGTAAGGGATGACATCAATCTCTGTAAGCCCCTGGCGGGAGGCCATTTTCATTAATTTGTATTTTCGCAAGCCGATCTGGCAGGCAGCATTTCCCATTTTGCGGCGAATCCAGGGAACGGCATTCTTGAGCGCAACTTGTGGATTCCAATAGTTGGCCTCGAAGAACAGGAGTTGTCCTCCAGGCTTAAGTAAGTGATAGAGGGCCCGAAGATTCTGCTCGTAACCGTTATGGCAAAGAATGGCTGTTCCAACCACGTAGTCGAAGCTCTCTAGCTGCAAATCTCGGGAGAGATCTTCAACGTGAAGGAATCTGACGCTGTCACGAGTTGAAGTAGGCACCAGATCGCGATTGAACACGGCTCCGGTTATGGGGTTCTGGTCACGCAAGGCGTCCGCCAGATGCCCGGTCCAGAGTCCCGATCCGGCTCCCAGTTCCAAAATGGTCTCACCCGGCAGAACGTGAAAGGAGTGGCGGACCGTTAGTGCGCGCCAGCGCAGTTTGATCGGAGACGTCGCCGGATAGCGGAGCCAATAAGCTTCGCGGCTACGCTCCATTTCACACAGGTTTTGTTCGAGGCTCACGCGTTTGAATCTTATAATAGTTTTCGGTCAGGGGGTAATTGGCATTGCTGAAGGCCGCTGAAGGCCGGCAGGTACTAGCTTCCCATGATATCATTCCTCGATTGGCAATCGGATGTCAACGATCGTTGCTACCAAACTCGAACCGGCGAGTAGGCTTCCCTGAACCAACCTATCTATTGCGACCTTGCCATGGCGGTACCGCGAGCTGCCCATTATACGGATTGCACATCGCCTCAATTACCAGCTCCAAAGCGCCATTTGCCAAGCTCGTTTGAGCAAGTACCGAATGAGGGGGATTTTGATGCCGGCTGATGAGGTGGTGACGAAAGAGACTCCATTGGCTATTAGAGACCGTCAACTGCTTTCGGAGGGAATCGTCTATTGGCTGATGGGACTGCTCGTTATTTACGTGATTGTTCGTGGCGTTTTACAGGCTGCGACCAAATCTTTCTTTTTCGACGAACTGATCACGATGGCCGTCGCCTCCCAACCGGGGCTGAGGGGAATTTGGGCCGCGCTCGTTCGCATTGCAGACGCCCAACCTCCGCTTTTCTATTGGTGCGAGAGGGTTGCCATCAGCCTGGTCAGTAACAAACACATAGCGCTACGTCTACCTTCAATTCTTGCCATGCCTTGGACCCTGATTTGCCTGTTTTTGTATGTCAAGAAACGCAGCGGCGAATTTGTTGCTTTACTTTGTGCGCTGCTCCTTCTATTAACCAGCATCCATCTCACATATTCAACGGACGCCAGGCCCTACGAGATGGTCATTGCTTGCGTCGCGTTCGCACTGATCTGTTATCAGCGACTTCCGTCTTCGCGCTGGGCAGCCTTGCTGGGATTCAGCCTTGCACTGGCTCAAGCGCTCAGTTACTACGCCATTTTCGCCATGATACCGTTCGGACTCGCCGAAACCGTCGTGTTGATGAGGACAAAGCGGATTCGTTGGCATGTCTGGCTTGCGTTACTCTTTGGCGCTCTGCCATTACTCATGTTCTGGCCTTTGCTTTGGAGGATACGGGCTTACTACGGCGCTCACTTTTGGTCTCGCTATGATCTTCAGTCCTTACCGAAAACTTACGGGGGGTTTTTTTTCACTAATGCCGCGTTCGGCACAGCCATCTTAGCGGTCTCGATTGCAGGAGTGATCGGAGCGCGCCTGTTGGCTCCAAGAACGATTTCAGGGGAGAAAGCTAGGGGAAAGAGCGACCCAATCGAGGGAACTTTGCTCCTCGCACTCTTGGCGTTGCCCGTTATTGCTTTCGCCATCACGAAGTTCTTACACGGGGGAATGGCTGACCGATACGTACTGGTAACCGCAATCGGAATCACACTAGCGGCAGCGTGCGTCCTGTCATTCGCTGGAGAGAAAGGTGTAGTGCTCTTTGCGTTGTTTGTCGTATCAAGTGTGGTCATCCATGAAATATCTTTCTGGAAATCCGTGCATTCGTTCCACCCTGAGAATCCTGCCACGCCAATTGAAAAGTTAGTGGAAAAGGCCGGGTATGTGGAGCTTCCGGTAGTGGTTTCGGATGGCCTAACATACTTGCAGGTGGCTTATTACACATCACCCGGTCGTGCGGCTAGGTTCGTTTTCCTGGCGGACGAACAGAAGGCGGTGGAATACCTCGGGACTGACACCGTAGACAAGAACATCCGAATGATTAGCCCATACACGCCACTTCACGTGACCGATTTCTCTGAATTTACGTCTTCGCATGCCGAATTTCTCCTTTACGCAGACGATCCGGGGCCTGGATTCGACTGGCTACCGTATCACCTGAGTCGTGAACCATGGTCGCTGCAGGTCTTGGCGATGGAGCAGAGCCGAAGACTGTATCTCGTCAGCAGGAATGAACGCGCTGCAGCTAGGGAAGGCCTTCCGGGTGGGTGCCTCTTTATTGAAAAATTGAAAAGAAGAGAAAACTAACTCAGAAAAATACGATTCTGAGCGCGTACGAATTGGTAGAACGCACGAAGCAACTGGGGCTACGTCGCTGTCATCGCTGGCTCTCTGGCCAGACAACTCAGCCTTCCCCTAGCCTCGTGGACTGCACCCTTGAAATGAAACAGCTGGGATGAGCACACTTTGCAGGGATAAAAGTCAAATTATTCCACAATCCAATGAGACGATTCGTCGTGGACAGTCGATCGAGGGGTACCTCCTGGCCATGGCCCCCCCGAGTCTGTCGCTGCGGAGATTCGGCACGGCGCTAGCCTTACCGCAGAACTGACCGTTTTTGATCAATTCGATGAATGGCACTCTACTAATCTGTTGCTGTCGGTTAACAGGTCCGCCGAGTGGAGTCGCAAGCCTATTGTCGCTAAGCCGCGTAAACGCCTATTCGACCGGGCCGACAAGAAGCTTGCAGGGCTCGATGCCGAAGCGGAAATGATGGTCGAGGTGGACCGAGAGATTTATTAAGCGCACAACCGTCAGAAAATAACTTTGCAGGTAGGAGTTGTGCTTGCCGGCTGCAAGGAATTTGCGGGGCACCACATGCTGCGGTCCTGCGAAACAAAACGTGATTGAGATTTGCAGATTGGTACGGGTGTGAGAGGAGCGTGAAATTGCACTCGCGGCGGATGCTATGCTGGCCGAGCGTGGCGCGAAGCGGAAAAATGGCTTAATGGCCGAAACTGAAAGATTGGAAGAAGACTTGGGACTGCAGCATGGCGAGATTCCCGGCGCTAACGTGGCTGAGACTACCCAGCTGCCGGCTCGCTCGCGGGCGCGATGGCTGGCGTTTGCGGTGGTAGGACTGGTGATTTTGCTGTTTGCGGGGATTCGCTGGCGGGTGCGGGAGATGCCGCTGGAGCGGGACGAAGGCGAATACGCATATGCAGGGCAGTTGATTCTGCAGGGAATTCCTCCGTACCAGCTGGCTTACAACATGAAATTGCCGGGGACGTATGTGGCGTATGCGGCGATCCTGCGGACGTTTGGAGAAACCGCGGCGGGAATTCATGTCGGTCTGATGGTCGTGAATGGACTCACTACCGTGATGGTGTTTTTTCTGGCGCGCCGGCTGTACGGAGATTTAGCAGCGGCTACCGCCGCGGCGAGTTTTGCGCTGCTCTCTACAAGTGAAGGGGTGTTGGGACTGGCCGGACACGCAACACATTTTGTGACTTTTTTTGCAGTAGCCGGACTGCTGTTTCTTGTAGCGGCACGAAGATCGGGAAGCCTGTTGAACTCAGGGTTTGAAAGGGCAAACCCTGAAACCCTGAAAACATATTTTGCGGCGGGAGTCTGCATGGGGCTGGCGTTTTTGATGAAACAGCCGGGGGCGATCTTCATTTTATTTGGCGCGCAGGAACTGGTGTGCAGTGGATGGAAGGATCGGGAGGAGCGAAAGAAATTGCGAGCGCGGCTGGGCGTGTACGGCGCAGGGGCGGTAATTCCCTACTTGCTGACTTGTGCTGTGCTATACCGCGCAGGAGTGTTCGCGAAATTTTGCTTCTGGACGGTTTCGTATGCGCGGCAATACGCAACGTCCACAGAAGTTATGCAGGGTTTGAAATATCTGCGTGAAATTGTGCCGGATCTTTTTTTCGGGGCGCCGGTGGTGTGGTGCTTCGCCGCAGCGGGACTTTTCGCATTAGTGAGCGAGCGGGGCAAATCCGCCGCGTTGAGTTTCGAGGTTAGTTTGCTGGGCTGGTCGTTCGTTGGAGCAAGTGCGGGACTCTATTATCGCAATCACTATTTCATCGTAATGCTTCCGGCAGTTTGCCTGCTGACGGGGAAGGCGATGGCATGGAGCGCCGTACAACTTGCGGAGCGAGTTCGAATGAACCCGCTCCGGCTGAGCGCGATCGGCGCGGCCGTGTTTGCATTGGGCTATGCGCAGGCGCTGTACGCACAGCGAGCAACTTTTTTTGAAATGAGTCCGGAAAAAATCGTGCGGTCCGAGTATGGAGGAAATCCGTTTCCCGAAGCAATTGCCTTTGGGAAATATATTAAGGAACACTCCGACGCGGACGCGCGAGTGGCGGTACTGGGATCGGAGCCGGAGATTTATTTTTACGCGCAACGCCATTCCGCGACGGGATATATCTACACCTACGGGCTGATGGAAGAGCAAAAGTTCGCATCACGAATGCAGCAGGAGATGATCGGCGAAATCGAAAAGGCCGAGCCGGAATATGTGGTGAAAGTGATGGTTCCGGCGTCCTGGCTGCGCAAAACGAATTCGGATACCGCGATTCTGTACTGGGCGGAGAAATATATCCGTGACGATTACCGGCTGGTGGGAGTCGCCGACATTGGAGTGACGACCACGTATCACTGGGATGATGCAGCGGAAGGATATCGTCCGTTGTCCAAATATAGCGTGTATCTTTACAAGCGAAAGATTTAGGGCGAAGCCGCAACATCCGTTCGACGATTTTTGGCGGGCAAGTCCAGCGCGGAAAAGAATAATCGCCGTCGTCGCATCAAGCGACGCACGATGGGAAAAACGCCAGCCGCAAACGACGGGGCCGCTACACAAAACTAGTTAGTGGGTGTGCGCTACGCCACTGAGTTCGGAGTCGGCGATGGAACTGGCAGAGCTGAGGTATGTATGCGAGATGCGGTCGTGCCAGGTGAGTTCATCTTCGTCCCACTGCGACCACAGGAAGCCGAGAAAGAAAGTTCCCGCGGAAAGCATGTAGCCGGCCGCGCGTAGAAGGAACTGGCGCGGCGTCGGCTCTTCGCCGGAGAAGTCCACAACGCGAAGACCGCGCAGCATCA
>WNFE01000693.1_pt1 | contig 23912 bp, 19 predicted proteins | sample 5400451 | NCBI WGS metagenome assembly WNFE01 (sample SAMN13153344, study PRJNA577476) | soil metagenome | isolation source: 200 cm saprolite under Douglas fir tree site 2 hole 2 | place: USA:California | collected 2015-04-18
GTCCGCAGGGGATTGGGCATTTTTTTGCGGATCTAGCTTGAGTCCAAGAAAGGCGAACGATTCACATGCTGCGGATCGCACCTGGGCTGAATTTTCACCTATGCCACCAGCGAAGACGAGTGCATCCAGGCCACCGAGCGTTGCGAGCATAGCACCGATGTAGTAGCGCAAGCGATGGACAAACATATCAAAGGCTAGTTTCGCCTGTGCGTTACCTTCGTTGATCTTTTGCAAGACCTGGCGCATATCGCCCGAGCCGGAAATACCTTTGAGACCCGAGGCTTTGTTGAGTTTAGTATTCAATTGATCCGCCGTGTAACCTTTATGTTGCAGTAGATAGAGCAGAATGCCGGGGTCAACTGAACCTGAGCGACTGCCCATCATCAATCCTTCCATTGGAGTAAACCCCATAGTTGTATCTACACTGCGACCATGACGGATGGCTGCTAAAGAGCAGCCATTGCCAAGGTGACAGGTGATGAGCCGCAAGGTCTCCAGGTTTTTGCCAAGTACTTGCGCTGTGCGCTGGGCACAATATTGATGACTGATGCCATGAAATCCATAGCGTTTAATCCCTTGCTCAAACCAATCGAAGGGGCCCGGGTATACCACGGCAGGCAAGGGCATATGGCTATGAAAAGCCGTATCGAATACCGCAACCTGTGGAACTGCCGGCAGGATGCGCTCAATGGCTTCGATCCCCTCTAGATTGGCTGGATTATGAACGGGTGCGAGAACAGCCATACGGGAAATAGCAGCCTTTACTTCCGGTGTAACGAAGGTACTCTGCTCAAACACACTTCCACCGTGGACGACGCGATGACCCACGATGTCAATTTCCGAAGCTTGAGCGATTACTCGCGTCTTTCCACTCCAAAGGGTCTGGAGCATGTGCGAAATCACTTCTGTCCGGGCGTCCGTGGGCAGGTTCTCTTCGATGACAGCACCGCTAGAAGTGCTGATTTTCAGTTCCGCGGTTCCCTGGTGGTCCGTCCAATCCGCATCGGCCTGCCAGAGAGGTGTGGGTGCAACGGCAGGCAATTTTCCGGTGCCAGGCAGTTCATATAAGCGGCTCTTTTGACTGCTTGAACCTGCGTTTAGGACTAATATTTTCACTGTAAATCCTTTCATGACCAGGGAAGCTCAGGGTAAGGTGTGCAGGACGAGCTTCCCTGGGCACATTTCATTCAGCTCCATTGCCAGTTGGAGATTTCCTCCGGGTCTACTCCGTTCTCTTGAATGTAGCGGCGGAAAGCGACAAGGACGTATTCATAATGATGTACGCGTTCGCTGGCCCGCGCGGCCACTCGCGGGTTACGCGTTGAGGCCAGGCGAATCGCCTGCGTAATGAGGTGGTAACGATCGGTACCGTTGCGCACGTTCATGTCGAATGGCGTGGTGGTCGTTCCCTCCTCCTGGTAGCCATTGATATAGAAGCGCCGAACGTGATTACGCCCAAAGATCAACTGCTTTACGGCCGAGGGATACCCATGAAAGTTGACGATCACGGGCGCATCCGGGGTGAACAGGGCCTCAAACATCTCGTCATCCAGGCCGTGAGGATGAGCTGTCTCTTTCTCCAGCACGAACAGGTCGGTGACATTGACCACGCGCACTCGTAGCTCGGGCATTTCATTGCGCAAGATGTGAGCGGCCGCCATGACCTCCAGCGTCGGGTTATCGCCTATTCCCACCAGTACAACATCCGGGTTAACGCCATCATCAATGCTGGCCCATTGCCATACCGAGGCGCCAGCCCGGCAGTGGGCGATCGCATCTTCCATGGACAGCCATTGAGGCATGGGAGGCTTGTTTACAATGACCAGGTTGACGTACTCCTTGCTGCGCAAGCAGTGATCCACGGTACTAACCAGACAATTGGCATCCGGCGGCAAGTAGACTCGGGATACCTGCGCTTTCCGGTTCAAGATGTCGTTGATTAAACCTGGGCTTTGGTGCGAGAAACCGTTGTGTTCCTGTCGCCACAATGTGGAGGTTTCGAGGTAGTTCAGCGAGGCGACAGGTAGACGCCAAGAAAACTCTAGCGACATCTTCAGGAATTTGGAATACTGATCCATCATGGAGACAACAATATTCAGGAACGCTTCGTAGGAGGGGAAAAGGCCATAACGCCCGGTCAGGAGATAACCCTGCAGCCATGCTTGCAGTGTATGCTCGCTCAGGATTTCCAGCACTCGTCCATCGTGCGATCTGATATTTTCGTTATGTGGCGGAATAGGCCACTGATAGTCGCGCTTCGTCACGTCAAACACCGCGGTCAGTTTGTTCGATTCCAATTCATCCGGGCTGAAGATGCGGAAGGTATGCGGATTGCGTCGTATGACTTCTTTCAGATACCTGGCGAGCTGCTCAGGGCTGCTAACAAAGTTATTCTTTGAGGACCCGTTTATTTTTTCGGCAACATCCTCAGCAGGCACTGCAAACTCAAAGATGTCAGGAAGATCGAGGTCCTTTCGTATCCTGCCTCCGTAGGTATGAGGGTTACTGCCCATGCGACGATTGCCCTTTGGACACTGCTCGAGAATCTCGGGCTTCGGACTCCCGTTCTCATCGAAGAGTTCCGTGACAAGGTAGGAACTTAGCCAGCCCTCCAACGCTAGGAAGTGTTCGGGATTCGTCTTCGGATCGGTAACTGGCACCTGATGTGAACGATAAGAATTTTCGATAGGCTCTCCATCCAATTCTTTAACGCCTGTCATACCTTTAGGAGAACGGAAAAGGATCACAGGCCAGCGCGGCTTGAGAATGGGTTGACCGGAACGAGCAGCTTCTTGAATGCGCCTAATCTCATGGTATGCCCAATCCATTGCTCCGTAAAGTGACGCATTCAAATCGTCACCTTCTACGAAGACCGGTTGGTAACCATAACCTGTAAACAGAGCGAGCAGTTCCTCGTCGCTCATTGTGCCATAGATAGTAGGATTGGAGATTTTGTAGCCATTCAAGTGCAAAATGGGCAGTACCGCACCGGATTCCGCAGGATCAAGAAATTTGTAGCTATGCCAGGCGGTCGCGGTAGGGCCGGTCTCCGCCTCACCGTCACCGACGATACAGGCTACGACCAGGTCAAGGTTGTCCATGGCAGCGCCAAAGGCGGTTGCCAGGGAATAACCCAGCTCTCCGCCTTCGTGAATAGTTCCCGGAACACCAGGATACAGGTGGCTGGGGAATCCGCCGGGCCAGGAAAAGCGCCGCACAAATTTTTCAACTCCAACCCAGTCAAACGTCAGCTCTGGATAGTATTCATGGAGCGTGCCTTCCAAATAGAGGTTGGCCAGGTTAGCGGGAGCCCCGTGCCCTGGTCCCGTGACCAGGAACACATCGATGTCATAGCGCATTATCAGGTGATTGAGGTGAGCATAGATCATGTTGATACCAGGGTCGGTACCCCAGTGCCCCAACAGACGATCTTTAATATCTTCAGGTTTTAGTGGCTCCTCGAGCAATACGTTCTGTTTAAGATAGATCTCAGCAGCCGCCAGGTAGTTAGTGACACGTTGGAAACGGGCTATGGCATCTAACTTCGCTCCGTGAGCCTGGCGGATCGGCTCAGGTGAAATCTTGGGTATACTGGAAAGCGCTTGAGATACAGAGATATCCAATGACATATGTATTTCCTCCTCGGGTACCGGTTCTATTCGATCTGGGGCATGCAAAGCTTCATGCAAAACGTTAGCAACGTTTCTGATCGCTTTACAGGGAACATTGTCCAGGTGATTACTTTGTTCTATCATCCAAGAGTAATACACCCCCTAAAGAATTATACTTATTCGCGTCAGGTTTTGATACAATCAGCGCATACTTATCGGGATAGGGGGTAGATTCTCTCTCCCTCATACTTTTTGGTTTCTCTACTCACACTGGCCCGCAAGCGGGCCAAATCTATTATGTGTGTCAGGGTGACAGTGCTGTGCCAGGCTGGGTTGGGCGCCGCCCAACCCAGCCTGGCACAGCACTGTCACCCTGACACGTTTTTTACAGGTCGCGACCCTTGGGTCGCCAGTCCTCAAAAAAGTGGCTGGAGTGAGGGAGATTCTCGAGGATAAGCATGCTCTCGTCACGCGCATTGATATTATTGGATGGCTATACCCACGGAGGAGAGTCCCTGCCGCATAGTGCCTGGGGTGAGTGGCTGCAAGAAGACAGAGCGCACTATACCGTTGCTGTCAATAAAATAGGTTGTAGGTATGGCAGTTACACTATAGGCTGTGTTGATTGCATCTCCCCTATCGAAGAGGAGAGGATAGGTAACGCCAAAATCAAAGCCAAACCTGGCAATGTCATCCAGTGGATCGGCCTGGTTGATACCGAGCATGGCGAATTCCCCGTGTGCGCCATATTGCGTATAGGTACGCTCCAGGTAAGGAATTTCTGTACGACAGGGAAGGCATGATCCTGACCAGAAGTTGAGTATGACCGGGTGCCCACGTAAAGCATGAAGGTCGATAGAACTACCGAGGCCGCGACCACCATAAATTGGCAGGTTAAATTCGGGGGCCGCTGTGCCTATAGCTACACCCGCTATGGGTTGTGGCGATGGGGAGGGTAGTAAGATCAGCAGGCCAAATATGCCTGCTAGAAGCGCAAGTATTCCGAATACGATAAATGTAATAGTTCTGCGCCGATTGCGGAGCCTGTGCGGCAGATGTGCATAATTTTCAGCCAGTTCGGCCTTTAATTCTTGCCGCTGTGCACGCGCCAGCTCTTTTTCCTGCTTTTCATTGCTGAGTTTTTGGGCCATTAAGTTAGTTTCCTATCTAGTTGATCATAGCATAAGCGCAGGAATAGGATACCCGCGAGAAAATATGGTTCAACTAGCGCTCATTTTGCGCAGTAATTTTTTTGGGCTCCTTATTTTGCTGGTCGATAGAGGATAAGAATTGTACTCCTCTTACTCCTAATTATACTGGAGAGGTAAAGAACGAAAATATCGTACCATACCGCATCTTTGAAAGAAATGCTCATACAAAATTTTAACAGCCGCAGCAAAGTCATGGTAATTTGCTTAAATTTCATGCTTGACGAATGTGCCAATGCAGAGTATGCTTTTTTTCAGGGTTTGTTCTGCTTTCACACACATTCAGTATATCCAGGTACATATGGTGGGATGGAGCCATGACGAACAATTCTATTTTGATGCTCTTCTCCATAGTGAACGTCGTGGTGACAGGTCTCTTTGCAGGGGCAGTCCTGCGCCAGTATATACGACGGCGCCGTGCCTCTCAACTCTACTGGTCTATCGCGCTGATTATGGCTTTTCTTGCGACCCTGGCTTACGTATTAATGGTTATCGTACAGCCTACGAGTGACGCAGGCATAGCGCTCTTTCGACTCTATTATATTTTAGGAGCCTCGCTTGTGCCTGCCTGGTTGGGCCTTGGCAGTATCGCACTGGTGACGAGTCCACGTGTCACACGTATTTGCCTCATTGTCTTGAGTGTGCTGAGCGTACTGGCGATAGTACTCATCTCCACAGCCACAATTACTATGTCTAAACTCAGCCATGTTGCCGGTACACCAGGCACAGGCATTCTGAAGCCTGGAGTATGGCTTGCGACCATTATTACTTTGAATACGCTGGGAGTGTTGGCCGTGGTCGGCGTGGCAGTGTATTCGGGGTGGAAACTGGTGCACCGCCAGTCAAGCGTGGCAGGCATCCAGACAAGTAATCTGTTGTGGGCTAACATTCTGATCCTGCTGGGCGATTTGCTAAATGCTGCTGCTGGAAGCCTGGCCAGTTTTTTTGGTTTGGAGAGCAGCTTCTGGCTGATTATGGCGTTGGGCTGGATAGTGTTCTTCGGAGGTGTACTACTGGCAAGCCGGCGTACAGCCTTGCCCAGGCAGACGAGTCCAGGAAAAGCTCGCGTTCCTGCATGATTCTATTGCGGCTGCTAAGGAATGATGCGATAATACAACATAGGATATAGGAGCAGGAGGTCAATTCTTTTGGATGAGAAAGCAGAGCGGGAAAAGGGCGGTAAGCAGGGAAGAAGTATGGTGGATAGTAGCGCAAGGTCAAAAACAGCGGATGATCTTGAAAAACTCCGGCAAGAAGCTCACGAACACCTGCAGGCCACACGGTGGAATGAGGCTCGTACAGAATTTAACCATCTACTCGAATATGATCGAGAAGATGAAGATGCTCTGATTGGACTTGCATTAGCCCTGGATAGGCTGGGTGAATACGAAAAGATGTATGAGACGGCGCAATTCGCCGTCCAGGTTGACCCAGGATCAGCACTGGCCCTGGCCTGTAAAGCGAGGGCTCTGCAAAAGCTCGAACGTATCTCCGAAGCTACTATTGCTAACGACCAGGCTTTACTTCTCGACACTAACCTGGCATTGGCATGGTTTAATCGCAGCGGGCAGCAACTGTTGCAAGAACATTTTCCAGAAGCTTTACGTTATGCAGAACGCGCGCTTGAACTTGACCCTACTGATGCTCGCGTCTGGAGCAACAAAGCCCTTGCCTTGCTGAGCCTGGGACGGCCATACGAGGCGTTAGAGGCGGTTAATCAGAGCCTGGCTCATGATCCCAATTTTTTGCTGTCTCTGCAGGCAAAGGGCGAAATCCTGCGCAGATATTCACGGCTGGAAGAAGTCATTGGAACGATGAGTCACGCCCTGGATATCGCGCCGGACGACATTTCCTCACTAAACTTAATGGCACACGCGCTGCGCACTCTTGGACAGTTTGATCGTTTGCTAGAGATTACGCAGAAGTTGGTACTTCTCACCCCCGATAGCCCATTTGCCTGGGATAGTCATATGTGCGCCCTACGGGGCTTAGGGCGATTTGAAGAGGCCGGTGAGGCAATCGATCGTGTGTTGGAGTTCGACCCGACCAACGTACGCTACTTGATGATTAAGGCTGATAATCTATACAGGCAGCAGCTCTACCGCAAGGCAGTGAGTGTTGCTGAAGATGCTCTGCAGATCGACGATGAGTATCCACCCGCACGCAGGATTCATGAGAAGGCGATGCGGATGATGTATCAATATAAGAAGAAAAAAAAGTGATCGTTCATCACATCCCCACTAACTTCTCCAAAGTCGGCAGGAGCAAATCATCGCTCCTTGCTAGCAAAGGAGTGCGCAGTCGTTCGGGCACCACGACGCGAATACGGCGCTGGTGTTGCTCATAGCGCGCTAAATCATCCGGTTGTAAGCCGGTGGCCTCTACCCATGTCACAAGTGAGCCCATGCCTACGGGGGGATTGGCAAAGGTTACCCAGACATCCATCTCCCATTTCTCAGGACGGGGGATATCAAATAGTACTTCGTAATCAGCTATCTCCATCTCCAGGGCATCTGCCAGTTCGTCAGATAGCAGTTGCTCGATGTGGCGGCGGCGTTGAGCGTCCCAGAAAAGGGCATCCAGGCGGTTATAGAGGCGGCCTGCCATGCGGCTGATTTCTATGACGCCTTTATACGGACGACGCATCTCCAAATCTTCCGCCAGGGCGCGGGAACTGGAAGGCATATGCTGTTGTTGCAACAATGAGAGCAAAGCGGCATCGTCCAGACCTACCAGTTGCTCGGTCTGCAAAGCATTATTTAAGAGGGCTTCCTGGACAGCACGCATCAGCATCATTTGCAGCGCTCGACTTGTGTGATGCCAGTATATGTTGTCGAACATCTCCTGACGAGCATGGAGTAGCGAATGCAAAGGACTGATTCCCTTATGTGTCACTACGATACGCCGCTGCCCATTGACATTAGGGTGAATGCGCAAGGCACCCTGTAGACGCGCAACATCCACACCGCCGTAAGGAACATTACACGCACGTGCATCACGCGGTAGGTAATCCAGCTTATCCACATCGAGAGCGCCACTTAATAAGCAACTGAGCAGTTCGTCATCGGTGGGTAAGGCTCTTGTTTTGGGGGGATCGATAAAATCCGCCACGCGTTCAGGTGAGAGGTGATAATCCCGCTCCAGGATGCTGGCTATCTCACTATTCTCGATGATCGAACGCCCAACCTTTTCATGCAAGACGATTGGATAGCCAAGTTCCTCAATCGTGTGTGAGAAAGGGTAATGCCCGATATCATGGAGTAATGATGCCACGATAAGCGTCTGAACACTACTAATGGAGACGCCAAAAAGACCGCCATCTTCTCCTCGCTGAAGCAGTGAGCGCAATGCGCGTACTGCAAGATAATAGCAACCGAGACTATGTTCGTAACGTGTATGGGTCGCCCCAGGCCAGACACGATAAACAAAACCAAGCTGCTTGATTTTTTGCAGGCGCAGGAAAGGAGCAGTTCCGATTAACTTCTCTTCGCGAGGGCCGAGGGGTATCAGGTCATACAGACTGTCACGTACAGTACTAATGGGCTGTTCGTCGGGTAACAGTGGCAAGCCAGCTTCATCGGACCATTGCTGCTTCATAGCGGGCTGCACAACAGTAGGATCAAGGTGATAATTCGAGTCGGGTTGGCGTTTTGCATTTGCACGCCTGGGACGTTTTTCCTGTATGCTCATGAGGAGATTGTAGCAGAAGCCTAGGAAGAATGTCTAGCAAATCGGCAGCATAGTTATTCCCATCAATTTCTTACGTTCCATACAACAGAAAGGGAACAACCAGCTAAGAGAGCTTTTTAGACTGCGGTTTCTAGTACTTACGGAACTTGCCTCTACTTAGCATCTCGACCATCCTTGGAGATACTTTTTACGGTCAACTATACTGATTGAAAATCTTAGTACAACGGAGTTGAAAGTATTTTTATGAAAGCAAACAATTTCTGGGGAATGTCACGATCATCACGTAAAAATATGTGGATGATCGCGCGTTTAGGGCTAGCACTAGCAGCTATAGTTGGTAGCCTGGTGCTGGCATGGACACTTCTGGACCCAAGTAAAGGAGCGCGCGCTATTGGTGCAGTAACTACACTCACGACACCTACCAAAACTTCTACGGTAACTGCTACCAAGACACCTACTAAAACTCCTACGCCAACAACGACAGGCACGCCAACCCCGAAAGCGACTCCTGGACCGGTCAATACGACCTGGTACTTCGCTGAGGGCAAGGTCGGCCAGAATTTCACCGAGTATTTGACCATTCAGAACCCTGACCCGGTCAACGCCTGCAATGTCAACCTCGAGTACCTGCTCGGCACTGGCGCCCCGGTCAACAAGACGCTCACGGTTGCGGCTGGCACACGCTGGACCGAGGGAGTCAACAACGACCTGGGCACCCCGTCCGGTTCTGCCGCCTACAAGGCGGTCTCCACCATCGTGACGGTCACCAATGCCACCACCTGTAAGGGTGTGGTGGCTGAACGACCCATCTACTTCACCAACTTCAAGGGCATCAGCAGTGGGACTGAAGTGCTGGGGGCCACCCACACCAGCGCCGACTACTACTTTGCCGATGTCTCCAGCGCGCCGGGTCACAGCTCCTATCTGACCATTCTCAATCCGCCGAGCAACAAAACGGCCGCCAGCATCACCGCGACCTACTACCGGGGCAGCACGACGCTGGGCACCGATTTGCTGACGGTGCAGCCGAGCACGCGCGGCACGATCATTCCCAAAGGCTTTAACGAACAGGTAGCCACCTGGGTACACTCTACAGTGCCGGTGGTGGTGGAACGGCCGACGTACTTCAATAACATCTCGCTGGGCAACGCCCAACACATCTCGGGTGCGGACTCAGTGGTGGGCGCATCAGCACAGACCAATGATTGGCGCTTTGCCGAAGGCTACACCGGTGGTGGTTTCCAGGAGAACCTGCTGCTGGCTAACTTTGGCAAAACTAGTGCCAATGCCACGGTGGTTCTGGACTACGCCAACGGCACAACCCTCACCAATACGTACGCGATCAAAGCGCAAGACCTTGTGAGTGTGGACGTCAATTATGCCAGCAGTCACGTGGTAGGTGTTTGTGCGCCCACCCCGTGTGTGCTCTCATCAAGTGTCTCAGCGGAAATAACGACTAATACCGGGACCAGCATCGTGGCCGAACGCGAAATACTCTTCCACTTCGATCACTTCGATAGCGGGATCAACCGCACGGTGATCGCCGTGGGCGGCACGGACGTTGTGGGACAGTCGGGGGCAGCTCATGCCACCTCCTACAGTTTTTCGGAGGGCTACTGTGCTGCGGGCTTCGACGAATGGCTGACAGTACAGAACCCCACCACCGCCCAGGAGACAATAACGACGACGCTGATCAATGGCAAGGGCACGGTTTACCAGTTCTCACTGACGGTACCGGCACATGGTCGAGGCACGGCCAATATTACGGATTACGTGGTGCAGCACATGTATCACACCAATGATGGAACAGCGGGTTTCCAGGTATCGATGACGGTGCGGTCGACCGCAGGGGTCTTTGTGGCCGAGCGTCCCTTGTACTGGAATGCCGCAGGAACTCAGGGCGCCAGCGATATCATTGGCTACATTGGTGGCTAGTTCAATCGCTGATCGCGCATATACCTGTTATGCATAGCAAAAAAGTAGTGGTAACTCTTCAGGTCTCCCTGCTGCTTGACTGCTCACTGCCTACAGCAGTTCGCCAGGGGTAGGGAGTGGGTGTGGGCTGTGCCGCCTGCGGCGGCACAGCCCACACCCACTCCCTACCTGGGTGAGCCGCCGCAGGCGGCGAGCAGTCCTGAATAGTTACAAGTAGCGTTGGTGGCTGTGAACTATTAGCGCTACTTTTATGTTATAGTATAAAAGGTAACGCCTTGCTGGATTATGCGACGGGCAATTATTCAGTGCCGTCGCATCACTATGATTAAAGGATCGCAGTGATATGGGTATGGAATCGGCGACTGCGCGTATCAGAATGCTCGTTATCGATATTGATGGCACACTACTTACTCCCGAAGGCAGCATCAGCGCGCCTACACTGGCAGCGGTGCAGGCCGCGAAGCAAGCGGGAATAGTGGTGACACTGGCAACGGCAAGACGATATTCTAATACAGCTCAGATTGCTACTGAACTGGGTTTAGATATTCCCCTCATCCTCTATGATGGTGCAATGATTGTACAGCATCCCCATAAAACGATTCTGCATATGCATCCTCTACGAGCTGAAGTAGGACAACAGGCGGTAGACGTGCTCGTACGTAATAAGCTTCAGCCAGTAGTACACCCCGCTACGGGCATAGAAGAGCAGATATGGACAGGGCCAGCTGATTTCGATAATCCCTGGGTAGGCGCTTACTTCAATAGTTATCCTGAGCAGGTGCACCGCATGCCTTTTGAGACCCTGTGCATGGGCCATCTGGACCCGATACGCGTTGTTGCTTTTGCATCGGAAGAGATCATCTATACACTGCTGCCTGAAGTTTCCAAGCTGAACTGCGCTTGGACGATCACCACGCGCGGCAACTTTGGCAGCGCAGAACTGGCAATTATGAACCCTACCTGTTCAAAGGCGAGTGGGGTCGCGGAACTGGCACAAGATCTCAGCATCCCGCTAGAGCAAGTAATGGCGATAGGAGATAACAATAATGATATCGAGATGTTGCGAATGGTGGGTTGGGGAGTCGCAATGGGACAGGCCTCTGAAGCCGTAAAATCGGCAGCGCGGGCCGTTACCAGCAGTAATCGGGAGGACGGAGTGGCCCTGGCAATTGAACGCTATGCGCTGCGCAATGTGTCAACCGCCGACTCAAACTCTCTCAAACGTACAACCTGCCTATGATTGGGCGCCGCCTGCCAGCGTTTGTGTTGTACCAAGTGCAAGGCATCCTGTGCATTCATCCCGTCGTAAACCAGTACGGCGCAGGCAAGTAGAGCACTACGCCCAACGCCATGTTCACAGTGAATCAACACATGCCCTCCTTGATCTATACGCTCTTGCACCCATCGCGAACCCTGCAACATTTGCTCAATTGTGAACGGACGTGTATCGGGAGTAGGCAAGTGCAATAGCTCGATATGTTCTTTAGCTAAGGCCAGAACATCATCAACATATTCCGAGCGTGTATCCACGACATGGGTCACGCCTACCTTAGCCAGCGCCTTGATATCCTCCAGGCGAATGCGCCCGCCGACAGCTAGATGGGAGGTTATCCAACTCATATTAAGTCTATCGGGTAGAGGAATATGCAAGGCAAGAGCAAGGTGTTCAGTTTTTGAATCTTCAGGGAAGAGAAACGCAGCGATACGTGTCCATCTACGATATAGCAGACGCACGATGCCAGTGAAGAACCACCGCGAACGCGAAAACCGCACATAAGGGTGCTCCTCAGGCATTGTATCGGGAGTACCAATGGGAGGAGGAGTCACTGTTGGATCAGAGGGCATGATAACATTATCCTTTTTTATTTTGAAGCGACTAACGGAGGCAGCTTCGTATTGGCTACTTCATGATCATCCTTATTATACAGTTCATCACGGCGCATGACACGTTTTAAGGCAGCGATGGCGCACTCTATCATGCTATCATCCGGCTCGCGGGTAGTTAAACCCTGTAATGCGAGGCCTGGAGCAAATAGCCAGCGTACAATGCGATAACGATAATTTGCCGCTCCCAAACGCATCAATTCATATGCAATACCAGCCACCACAGGCACCAGGAGCACTCGTGAGAGAACCTTAATCAGTAACGAGGGCGAGCCAACTAATGCAAATACCAGGATGGAGACAACTACCACCAGCAGCAGAAACCCTGTGCCGCAGCGCGTATGAACACGTGAAGCCTGGCGCACATGCGGAATATCCAGAGGCTCACCTTGCTCTATTGCGTTAATGGCTTTATGTTCAGCGCCATGATAGCCAAAAACGCGCTGTATATCTGGAATGCGGCCAATCAGGTATAAATAACCGATGAGTAGGCCAAGGCGAATCAGCCCCTCGACTGCCAAGTTGAGCCAGCCTTCGCCTATTTGATGATGGAGCAGACCAGTTATAAGCAGCGGCCCCAGAAAGAAGACAGCTACAGCAAAACCCAATGAGACAAACAAGGTGAAAGCCAGGGCTACTCCTCCGATGTGTGGAGGCGCCTCGGGGTTTTCAGGAAAAGTATCGGCGGAATCGCCGGTAATTGAAGTATTCGCCACCTTCATAGCAGGAGTTTTAGATTCAAGGGTGGGCGCATCGGGATCGATTGCGCCAGTGGCTATATTAGCAGAAAGGGTCATGAGACGTGATCCTAGCACCAGCATTTCCCAGAGCAACAACATGCCCCGTAAGAATGGTAGGCGAAATAGACGATTCTGGTACAATCGGGGGTTCAGTGCTTCCTCATAAAGATAGATGCCGCCATTTGGTCGTCGGATTGCCACTGCAGCCGATCTACGCCCTCTCATCATCACGCCCTCCATTACTGCCTGACCGCCATAATAGAATTTTGCCATGGCAAACTACCTTTCAGTCAAGAGATTTATCAAGCATTTGTTTTACATCTGTTTGAGAACGTAGGTGCGAAAGGCTACGTTCCCGCCGTCGCAGAAACGTTAAGCGAGGCAATCTGCGCAGTCGTGGTCGCAACGCACGCACAGGCAGTCTTGGACGCGGATACCGCGAGATTATGCGGCGTTGTCTCACTACCTGGGCAGTCTGCCAGACACCTGGTTCGCCAGCAGGAGGGAGAAAACTGAGGATACAGTTGGTAATATCGAAAGATGCTCGTGGGCGGCTTATGCGCCTGGCATTCTTTTGCTCTAGAAGCAGCATCTGAGACCCAGGCATGACCAGGCGACGCAGCATATTAATCAATTCTACCGAGTCATAAGCCAGTACGCCAACATGGTTTTCCACGACATAGGTAACGTTTCCTTCCTCCTGGCCAGGTACATATCCACTCAATATGATCGGGAGGTTACATGCCAGCGCTTCACAAATAGTCCCAGGACCAGCCTTGGTCACAATTACGTCCGAGGCATGCATCATTTCCGGCATATTCTGCACAAAGCCAAAAACTTTTGCAGGAACATGGAAGCTCGAGCGAGTGCGTTGGAGCTGCACGTACAGTCGCTTATTGCGGCCAGTAATAATGAGCAACTGTACAGGTAAACGCGCCTGCGAAATAGCATGTACCGCTGAGCGCAAGCCCATAGCACCCTCACCACCACCCACCATCAAGACGACTGGAATGCCTGGCTCTAAGCCTAATCTGCGTTGCAATTCCTGTTTGCTCTCTACCGGCAATGTGAACTTGGGATCTATGGGCATACCTAGAACATGAACGCATTCAGGATTCATACCTCGTTTCAAATAGAGCTCTTTGGCGAACCCGGTTGGCACTATATAGGCATCGGCCCCTGGTGCGAACCAGGCATAGTGAAGGCTAACGAGGTCTGTAACCACTGTGATAAAAGGGATATGCATATCCAGGTCTTGTAAGGTACGAATGGTTACATGATTGAGTAAAGGGTGAATGGAGACGATCACATCGGGTTTGACACTCGTTATCAAGCGCATCAGGCCATTACGAATGAGAGGAGTGGCGACGGTTTGCACAGCAGAAACGCCCTTCGCCTTGTTGCTCAGGTGAAAAAAACGCCCATAGAGCTTCGGGTTATAGCGGATAGCTGGCCCGTAAAGCTTTACAGCCTCACGCAGAGGGAAACGACTATACTCCTCAAATACATCGACAATCTCAATGCGATAGCTCGACGGGGCTGGCGTGTTCTTTTGCTCTTCAGTGGCAGTTTGCTGTCGTGCCAACCATTCCTCCTGCTCTTTTTGGGCAATGAATGTTATGGCATTGCGAATCGCGTTTGCGGCACTTCGATGCCCAGCCCCAGTATCTGCTATAAGGAAAAGTAGAGTTCTTTGAGGCCCTTTCAACGGGTTTTTCCCTTTTATGACTGTAAAAGTACAAATAAACAGGGATAAAGAGCTTTGCTATAGAGCCTTTATCCCCGTGACCTCATTCCTGAGAGGATTACTCTTCCTGTAAGTTAAAGCGTCTGCGGAAACGCTCTACACGCCCGGCAGAGTCAAGAATGCGCTGCTGGCCGGTAAAGAATGGATGGCAGTTTGAACAGACATCGACCTTCAATACAGGCTTGACACTCAGTGTTTTAAAGCTATTTCCACAAGCGCAGGTTACTGTGGCCTCGACGTAATTTGGATGTATCCCTTTTTTCATAATTGCAACTCCCAAGTAAATTCAATAGTTCCGGCTGCGAGGTTGATTGTACACGGGTGGCACTTTTCCGTCAAGGGGATAGAACCTACCGCCCAACAACAACTACTACGCCTTTTTTATTATACTACCACATACAAGAACAATTTTTGGGGTATATTTATGCCCATACCGGGTTTATGCTCGAAATTGCCCGAATAACGTGTAGGGGATGCTTGCATCGCCCATGTCGAGGGTAGCGTGTTCCCACTATGGGCGATGCAAGCATCCCCTCCCCACATCCGCACCGCCCCCGCCCCTACGCGGAGGGTAATAGTATAGACTCTACCCATTCTGCAGCCTCTCCTGTTCTTGTCCAGTGCGAACTCGTACCAATACCCCTGAATATGGTCGTTTCATAGCCTAGCATTAGGACATATTCCTTGCCTTGATATCTCAAGGTAAACGCCCCACATTCTAATTTCCCTATATAGAAAGAGGCTCGTTGTTTGATGGAACTCAGGTCTTTAATGGGCGCGAAGAAAAATACGCGTTTTTCACCACGATTTTCTGCGCACAACAGTTCATTATCGAACAGGTACAGCCGCCCTCTTGCCACCAATTCCCCCTTTGAGTTCAGCAATGTCATCAAGGTGAAGCGACGAGGCTGGCGTACCGGCACATGTTCAGCCAATGCCTGCTCAACTTGAGCGCGTTGCTCCGGCATCATGCCCTCTAAATACAGGCGAATGTAACGCGTCTCCCCAAAGAGAAACCCCACACCCTCCTTACCTTTGCTCACACGCAGGTATTCTTCTCCCTCGTCTACAGCAAAACGAGCCTCCGACCAGGCCATCTCTTGCTCATTCATCCCCGGAAACCGCACACGCACTTTATCGTGTTCTATCCACACTCCAGAATGCGCATAACTATATTGCAAGAGAAGTACCGGTAACAGAACGGTCAATCCGATGGTGGCAACCAGGTAAGAGGGTACGATCAGTCCTTGCAAATCAATAGGCAGTACGAGAAAGTTTGAAAGCAGCGCCAGGGAACCAAATATCACCAGCACAAGAGCAGAAACGATAGCGAGGGTGGTGAGTTGACGAGTATGCAGGATAAAGCGATATCGATTAGTGTTATTATTAGTCATTTGAATGAAATGCTCCAATTAGCGTCAGTATGATACACTAATTTCAGAAATTTATTGTCCGCTGAAGTTTAACACATCGAGGGAACTTTTAGTAGCATGATTGAACGATATTCGCTGCCGGATATGGCTGCTATCTGGTCAGCAAGACATAAAACTGATATGTGGTTACGGGTAGAGCTGCTTGTGTGCGAGGGATGGGCACGCGAAGGGGTTATCCCACAGGATGCCATGGAGAAGATACGCTCTGCTCGCTATAATGCGCAACGCATGCAGGAGATCGAGCAGGAAACGCATCACGATATGATTTCATTTTTGCGCTCCATCCAGGAACAATTGGGATCAGAAGGGCGCTTCATTCACCTTGGATTGACTTCTTCTGATGTGCTGGATACAGGATTGGCCGCGCAACTCAAAGAGGCGGGAACACTTCTTAGTAAGAGCCTTTCAGATCTTGTAGAGACAGTAGAACAGTCTGCCATACGCAATAAATATACACTGATGGTTGGACGCACACATGGTATTCACGCCGAGCCGATTACCTTTGGCCTAAAACTGGCTTTATGGGTGGACGAACTGCGCCGGGGGCAGCAAAGGCTTGCGGCAGCGCTAGAACAGGTAACCGTAGGAAAAATCTCAGGAGCTGTCGGCACCCACGCTACCGTTCCACCACAGATCGAAGAGTTTGTCTGCGAACAATTGGGCCTGGGAGTTGCGCCGGTGTCCAGCCAGATTGTGCAACGTGATCGCCACGCACACTTCATCACTACCCTGGCGCTAATTGGCAGTTCATTGGAAAAGATGGCCCAGGAGATTCGTCACTTGCAACGTACAGAAGTGGGCGAGGCCTTTGAGCCATTTGAGGCAGGTCAACAAGGGTCGTCAGCAATGCCACACAAACGCAATCCCGAATTGTGTGAGCGTATCTGCGGGTTGGCTCGCGTCCTGCGCGGGTTTGCTGTAACGTCGATGGAAAACATGGCTCTATGGCACGAACGGGATATCAGTCATTCTTCCGCCGAGAGAATCATCATTCCCGACGCCTGCACCTTGCTACATTATATGCTACACCTCTTCAACCAGGTCATGAGTGGGCTGCAGGTTGATGAAGAACACATGCAAACCAATCTGAACATGACCGGGGGACTCATCTTCTCGCAGCGCATTCTGCTCGCGCTCATCGAGAAGGGTGTGGGTAGACAAGAAGCGTACAAGATGGTGCAGCGTAACGCAAAAAAGGTATGGGACATGTCGAGTAAGGGTTCAATAGAAGGAAAGGCTTTCATTGATGCTCTCAGCGATGATAACGAGGTCAGGCAGTATCTTTCTCGCAGCGAGCTAAACGAATTGACGAACACTGATTATTACGTCAGATATATTGATACGGCGTTCGCAAGGCTGGGCTTATGACAGAGTCGGTGAATTCACCTGGCGCGGGTGGAACTCTCTTGCCCGGTGGGGATAGCTCCCCCTCGCCAGAAAGGGATAGGCTCCTCTCGCCTGGCGGGGGCAAGCCCGTCTTGCCTGGCGGGGATAGGCTCCTCTCGCCTGGCGGGGGCAAGCCCCGCCACTACATATCTGCTTTCCTCTACCCAGAGAAATCAGCTCTTCTGCGCTTCATTTTAATGGGTACTGCGCTCGAGTTGCTTTATCTTTTGGTATTTGCGCTTACCCCTTTATCCACAACCTCTCCAAAACTCTCACCATTAGGGATGAAGTGGTCGTGGACCCTTGCACTTTCACAACTGCTTTTTCACAGAAGCCGGAGCTTGAGCGAGGGATTTTCTGATCTCGGTCCTTACTTTCTACTTCTCGGCCTGACATTGATTGTGCTTACTGGCGTGTACCTGTGTGCAGTAGGAAGGGCTTTCCACGACAGCAATAAGATACGCATTACATCCCGCTGGCTGCTTTTGCCACTGGTTGGAGCGACGATATTCGGCATAACACTCTTGTTTCTACCTGCGCTCTTCTCAAATGAAGTCTATGGCTACATTTTCAGTGGTCGTATGCTCACCATCTATCATGTCGATCCTATAATTACTCCACCTGCACAAATTCATCAAGACCCCTTTTTTGCCTGGATATCTCAACCCAATACGCCAAATGTTTATGGTCCACTGTGGCTGGTCATCGCGTCCTTATTAGTGAGAGTAAGCAATAGTGTCATTGTCACATTGTTGCTCTTCAAAAGCCTGGCGCTGCTCTTTCACCTGATCAATTGTATCTTGATCTGGGCTATTCTTGGCAAGCTAGCATTTACGCGTCGCCTGTTCGGAACACTACTTTATGCCTGGAATCCACTGGCGCTGATTGAGTTAGCAGGAAATGGCCATAATGATGGTATGCTGATCTGTTTCTTGCTATTGGCAACATGGCTTTACGCGCAGCAAAAAGGGGGAGGGTATGATGTTGGGGCAATAGCATTACTTGGACTTGCAATGAGCGTTAATCTTGTAGGCATTCTGTTCACGCCGATGTTGATCTGGTTCAGCGTGCGCCGCGAACGCAGAATTGAACAGGCCATATGGAGTTTCTTCTGGAGGGCGGTTTTAGCGCTAGCTATGTTGTTCATTGTATATCTCCCATTCTGGCATGGTAGTTCAACGTACCTGGCTCTCATTTCATCCATTGACTTGCAGCATTTTGTACATTCTCCTCTAGGCGTGCTGGTGAAAGCAATGCGCTGGCTATTCAGGCACCTGTTTGCAGGTATAAATATAGCTCCTTCTTATGCACCATTTATCCAACCCCTCAATAGCGCCAACGCGACAGTTCTAAGTTCGACCATTTTTATCTTTGCCTTCATCTATTTTTACTTGTTAGGTAAGGTTCGAAAAGCTCCAGTCACTGTTCCCACTATGCATTCCTCAGCCACCCCTGGTTTTGATAAACTGTTCACGAGTTTGAGCATAGTTATTTTAGGATATATCGTGCTCGTATCGGGAGTATTCTGGCCCTGGTATGTTCTGTGGGCTCTCTGGGTCATTGCATTACGTCCTTTCGATGCGCTCACAGGGAGTGTATTGCTGCTCTCATGCACGGCTCTCCTCACCTATCCACTGCTCTACCTGGACAGGTTGCCGATTGCCTCGTATCAACCATTTCTCATCTTCGGCATCCCCCTCGTCTATTTGATTGCAAACAAAGTAATAAGAAGAAACGAAAGGAAAATGTTAGCATATGACCGACGAAGTGAAACAGCGCAAGATTGAACATATCGGCGTAGCTTTGGGGCAGGATATCTCTGTAGCTCAACGCGCAAATTGGAACGACATTCAATTCGTTCACCAGGCATTACCGGAGGTGGACCTGGATGAGATCGATACCTCGGTCAACTTCTTCGGTCATAGGCTGCGCTACCCCATCTTTATGTCTTCATTGACAGGAGGCCATCCTGATGTGACATCGATTAATCGCAACCTGGCGCGCGCAGCAGAATACTACGGCTTAGCACTCGGCGTCGGCAGCCAGCGCGCTGGTATCATTAATCCCGATGTCGCCAGCAGCTATGCTGTTACGCGCGAGTATGCGCCACATACATTCCTGATCGCGAATATTGGCGCGCCACAGCTTATTACGCAATCGCGCCATGCCCCATTTACGATCGGACAGGTAGAGCGTGCCATAGAAATGATTGATGCAAACGCCCTGGCAATCCATATGAACAGCCTTCAAGAAGCGGCACAACCCGAAGGCGACAGGCGAGCAGCAGGCGAGGCTGCAGCGCTCAAAGCGCTAACCGGTCAGATTGAGGTTCCCGTGATCGCCAAGGAGACGGGCGCAGGTATCTGCCGCGAACAGGCTCTGCTGTTGCGTTCGTGTGGCGTTGCTGCGATTGATGTAGGAGGAGCGGGCGGGAGCAGCATGTCGGCTATGGAAGCGGCACGCTCTGAAGCGCGTGGTGATGAGAGAACTCGCAATATAGGTTTGCTCTTTCGAGATTGGGGAATAGCTACGCCAGTCTCTATCGTCGAGGCAAGCGTGGCACATGTACCCTTGATCGCTACGGGTGGGGTACGTAACGGCCTGGATATGGCACGTGCACTTGCGATGGGGGCTACACTCGCCGGTATGGGGTTTCCTTTCCTTAAAGCCGCGAGCGAAAGCTACGAGGCGGTGTGTGAATTAGTTGAGGGTATCGTGGCCGAGCTTAAAGTTGCAATGCAACTGAGCGGGGCAGTTTCTATCGAGCAGTTGCAACAAGCGGATATCGTTGTTACTGGAGAGACACGCAACTGGCTGACGATGCGAGGATTTGAGGAAGAACTGAAAGCGATGGCACGACGACGGTGGTCAAGGATGCAGGGGTCACATTATTTTGTCTAATTCCCCGGGTGTATTGATATTTATAAACGAGCGTAACTGGGGATCGACCTGGCGTAGTTGGGCTTCTTCAATATAGCGCACGGAAGCAACTTCCAGCAAACAACGCAGATCGTGCCGTCCCTGTTGTATCAGTTTCTCTATGAATGGTAAAGTTGAGCGTGGATAAATAGCTAACAAGACCTGTGGGATATCGTGTACCATTGGAACAAGCAAGGCGCCCCTGGCGAGCGGTTGAGATAGCAGAAAAGAGAGTAGGGCAGGCTGGATAAATGGCATATCCACTGCGACGACCAGTGCATGTCGAGTGTCGATAGCACTAAGGCCGCTGTACAAGCCCATCAACGGCCCAAAGCCGGGTGTTTTGTCATATGTAACATGCACGCCAGGATACGCATAACTTGCTGCTTGCGCCTGGTCACGAGCAACGATCAGCGTCTCCGCGCAACATGCCACGAGTCGAGCGGCAAGATGCTCAACGAAGGTGACGGCCTGATTACCTGGAAGAGGCAGCATGGCCTTATTTTTGCCCATCCGAGTGCTGCCACCTCCGGCAAGAATAATACCTGTGATCGGCGTCGAGCTATAATTAGTCACAAACCGTCTCACCTGGAGGAAGCCGCCTTGCGCTTGCCACTCTTTGCTTTGCTGGACTTTGGTATATACTGCTCTCGTTTCCTGTATGCAACGAAGTTGGCCTGTTCCTCAGGAAACTTTCGCACGAGGTAGACGATCCAGATAATAGCCCAGGCCAGCAAGCCGGCAAGCCAGAGATAGCGCCAGAAACGCCAGGCGAAAAAGAATTCGTACAGGAAGGCGCGCGCAAAAATCAATGGGAAGCCGATTATGCAAATGATGGCAAACCAACCAAGAAAGCGATCGAACATATACTTGACGACTGGCTTATCTTTAACAAAACGCTTACGACCTTCTACTGAATAGTAAAAAGCAATCAGCACGCCGAGGCTACAAAAGATAATCCATAGGACATAAAAATGAAATGTTTCTGGTGGAACTCCCGGGCTGGTGGAAGTAGCTGCCACGCAGTTCGTAGCAGTGCATGGATCCGTGAATAACCATTGAATCAGATTGAATTGCATTGCGTTCCCGCCCCTTCATAAAATGCAAGTATTGACACCGGTGACAATGATATCATGGTTAGATTTAATAGTCTATAGTTCTCTGTCATGAACTAAGTTGCCTGGTTGATTCCTACTGTGGACCCCGAAGTGCAAGTCTGCACCAATCTGTGATAGCTGGACCTGGTCGGATTTTCACGGCGTTGCCTCCGATCCAGCAGTCTGTGTGGGGACAAGAGGGGTACCCAGTGAGATCGGCGCGTTGTACTCTAACAGGGACGCCATGTCCCCGTCGAGTTGGATTTCAGTGATCGCGCCGTTGTAGACGAACGGGAACACGCTCCGGTACCTCGCCAATGGCACGCCGATGAGCTGGCACAGTGCAAGGCGAATAAGCGTCGTGTGCATCACGACAAGCACCCGGCCGCCGGGATAGAGCTGTGTGATCTCCTCGAAGCAGGCGATGGCACGCTCCACAGCGTCGCGTGGGTCCTCACCTCCGGGCAAATGGTGGGCCACGGGATCGACTCCGTAGGCGTCTATTGCCTCGGGGAATAGACGCTCCATCTCGGCGGGTGTTCGCCCCTCAGCCTCCCCAAAATCGAGCTCGCGGAGCCGGGCGTCGACATGCGGAGTTAATCCGGTGACCCGTGCAGCCCCGGCCGCCGTCTCCTGAGCCCGTGAGAGCGGCGAGACCCATATGGCGTTGAGTCCCGCGGTTCGGGCCCAGTTCGCGAGCAGTTTCGCCTGCTCGTACCCACGCGGTGCCAGCGCAACATCGCTGGTACCGGCATACCGGTTCTCCGCGTGCCAGATGGTTTCGCCGTGACGGACGAGAACAAGGTTTGTCACTGACCGATCCTCCTCCGTGCGTGTTCCGCAACGCCCGCCTGGACCCAGCCCCGGTGCTCGAACTCGTCGATGAGCTTGATGTAGGGTTCGCGGAACCGCTCAGACCGACCCGGTCGAGGATCGATCACCTTGCGGACACGCACCATCTCTGCGGCGACCTCGGACACCCGGCGACCTACGGAGGCGGCGAGGACGGCCATGCCCAGCGCGGCTTCGGCATTCTCAGGGATACTCACCTGCCGGTCAAGGATGTCGGCGCGGATTTGGCACCAGTAGCGACTGCGGGCACCGCCACCGGTCAATCTGAGATCACCATTGGTGGGGGCGCCTAGCATATCGAGGTAGTCGAAACACAGTCGCTCGATAAAGGCCACGCCCTGTAGCAGCGCCGCATAGAGATCAATCTCGTCGGTGGGCTCCCCTAAAACGAACCCCTCGGCCTCAGGCGCTGTAAAAGGGAATCGCTCGCCACGGGAGACAAGGGGGTATGCAATGACGCTGGCCGGCTCCCACGCCGCCGCCTGCTCGCTAAGCGCGTCGAGGTCGCGACCGGGGAAGCGAGCGGTGAGAACACCCGCGCCGGTGCTGGAGGCACCACCGGGAAGCCAACCGCCACCGGGAGAGCGATGCGAGTACACGACACCGAGCGGGTCTCGGATGAGTTCCTGCGTCACACCCTTCAGAACGAGAGTCGTCCCCAGCACCGAGTTCCAGCTACCCATGCTCAAGGCGCCTGCACCAATCTGGGCTGCGCAGCCGTCAGTCATGCCCGCGATGACGGGTGTCCCCTGAGGAATGCCCGTCATCGCCGCAGCTTCTGTGGTAACTGTCCCGATCTGTGTGCCGGGGCGTACGACGCCTGGCATGATTTCCTCAGGCACACCGAGCGCGGCGAGAACCTCGTGTGGCCAGGTATCATGTACCAATTCGTAACCAGTCTTTAGCGCAGTGCTCGAATCCGTCGAGACCTCGCGACCGACGAGCCGCCGGTTGATGAAGTCCGCCTGGTGGGTGAGCCGTGCACCCGGCAACAGGTCCGGATACTCGCGCAACAGCCACAGCAGCTTCGGCAGCGCCCAAGACGGCTGCATGCGGTAGCCAAGAGAAGCCCACACGGCGGCACCGACTTCGTTGACGCGCCGGGCTTCCTCGACGGCCCTTGTATCATCATACATCAGCCCTGGCGTGAGCGGCCTACCCGACCGGTCGGTGAGCAAGATCGTACCGGATGTGCTGTCTACAGCCACCCCGCGTATCGACCCAGGAGGAACGCCCACTACGGCGGTATGGCTAGCGGCGGCACCTGCACGCCACCATTCCTCAGGATTCTGCTCGTGCCGGTGCCCATCCCGCTGGCTCGTGAGCCGTTGGGAGCCTACGCCAAGCACGTCCCCGGTGGCGGACACCGCGATTGCGCGGACACTTTGGGTACCTAGATCGAGACCGAGC
>WNFE01000951.1_pt1 | contig 23876 bp, 24 predicted proteins | sample 5400451 | NCBI WGS metagenome assembly WNFE01 (sample SAMN13153344, study PRJNA577476) | soil metagenome | isolation source: 200 cm saprolite under Douglas fir tree site 2 hole 2 | place: USA:California | collected 2015-04-18
TCGTCGGATGGATGGAGGGCGCTCTTGAGTTCGGACCACGTGCGCTTGGCCATCGCAGCATCCTTGCGGCGCCTCATACGACTGAGATGCGCGATCGCCTCAACCGCGAAATCAAGTACCGCGAGCCGTTTCGCCCTTTCGCACCTGTCGTCCCCCTCGAAGTGGCAGCACGCTATTTCGATATTCCGCCTGGCGGCACGCGCTTGGCACGTTTCATGTCGGGCGTCTTTCCCGTTCGGCGCGAATGGCGCTCGCGGCTACAGGCAATCACACACGTCGATGGAACCGCTCGAGTCCAGGTGCTGGAGCCAGCGATGGCGCCACGCCTGCATGCACTACTGGAGGCATACGGGCAACGCACCGGGATACCGGTGCTGCTCAATACCTCGTTCAATTTGGCGGGAGAACCTATTGTCAATCGTGCAGTTGAAGGGTACTCAACATTCCTGCGCTGCAGGATCGATGTTCTGGTCGCTGGAGAGACTCGTGTAATGAAGCGCACCTCGGCAATGACAAAAACACCAGTGAACACATTGAAGAAGGAGGTTGCGTGACGTGATCAAGACGCGTGGCAGGACCCGACGCGGATTAATCGTGTTTGCCAGCACGTTTGGATCCATGGCACAGTTGGCGCGCGGATTATGGCACAGCGATTCCGACAAGCGCTGGCTCACGCCGCTGGCCATCTTTCTGTGCATGACGGGGCTGCTACTCATCGTGGCAACAACGGTTGAAGCACTGGCCCCGTTCATCTACTCCATCTGGTAACCCGTGGACGCTTTCCTGGAGTTATTAGCCTGCCCATTGTGTGCGGGCCCACTCAGGACCGATTGGTCCTGTCGCAACTGCGATATGCGCTACGAAGCGCCCGATGGCATACCTAACTTACGGCTGCCGGGCGACACGCGAACCGAAGTTGTGCGCCGGTTTTACGAGCGTGCACCTTTCCCCGATTATCCGCCATGCGGCAGCCTGAGCTGGTTGCGGGCACGCGCCGAGCGCAGCGAATTCGCGCGCCTCATCGACCGAGCAATTCCCGGCGACGCTCGCGTTGTAGAGATTGGGTGTGGCACAGGCCAGATGAGCTTGTATTTGGCGCATGCTGATAGAGTTGTGATCAGTGCTGATCTCACACGCGCATCGCTCACGCTAGGCGCCGCGGCGGCCCGACGTTTCGGACTTGATCAGGTACAGTTCATCGAAACCGACTTGCACTATCCAGGCATGCGGGCGGGTGCTTTCGATGTGGTCTACTCGTCTGGGGTTTTGCACCACACTCCAGATCCGAGTGCGGCATTCGCTCGCATCGTGCGTCTTGCACGCCCGGGCGGGATGATTGTTCTCGGGGTCTACAACGCATTCGCACGCATTCCTCTCCGGGCCCGGCGCTTCGTCGCGCGGCTGTCTGGATACCGATTCATCCCGTGCGATCCGGTGCTACGCGACCGAGAGAGTGAGCCGGCACGGCGCAAGGCATGGGTGCGAGACCAATATCAGCATCCCGAGGAGCACCGTCACACCCTGGCCGAGGTCCAGGGCTGGTTTGCCGAAAATGGCGTCGAATACCTGCGCGCGTACCCAAGCGCAATGCTGTGTCAGGACACAGAGGAGTTGTTCACTACCGCTGCAGACAACTGGCGTCTTGAGGGCTGGCTGGCACAGCTTGGATGGATTGGGGCTCTTGGGCACGAGGGTGGCCTTTTCGTTACCGTCGGTCGGCGCGCTTAGATCCTTTTCCAATCGGACCTCGCGGCGATCAACATTCAATTTCGAAATGCGCCGGTTCAACTGTCCCGCCACCGCAAGAAGCGAAAGTAGTCCCGAGACCGCATGCGCGTGGCAAGAGTGCAGACCTACCTGAAAGTTGAAAGCACCAGTCTACTCACTGACAGATCAGAGCAGCCGTACCCGTGCGTGTTTACGCCAGTCAATGAGTCAATGGCGTTCCACTCTGCCAAGAGATAATTGTGTTCTGAGTGAGAAAATCAGTACACCGCGTCAGCTTATGGGCGTTTTGCGCTCAGGGACCGAGGACCGCACCTACTTCGTTATTTTCTGAGCGATGACAGTACTCAACGGAACTCCGAGAGTTCCGGCAGTGCCCGAGCCAAGATCGTAGATACCGGTCCGTAGGTAGACCTCTCCCTGTGGAACGTCGATCTCCTGATGTAGTTGAAGCCCTATCTTTTGCACCGCCGTGTACGCACTCGGTTGCAGCAATATTTTGCTCTTTTTAGCCACAAGGTTCAGAGGCTTGCCATCGCGGTCGTAAGCGACAAGCATCGCTTCGATCTTGCCGTGGCGCACTCCATCCGGCGTAGTTCCGAGCTTGAGGTCCTCCACTGAGACGGCGAAGTCCACATCGTAGCGCGTAAACGGCCCTTTCAGTTCTGCACTGCTGTCCGGGAAAACTTCCGCAGCGAGGGTGTAAGCCTTGTAGATTCAGTGTGATGCATGCGGTTTGGCGTTAAAACGATTTGAAATGCAAATGACGTTTCGGAGCGTCCTTGGCGGTCTCGTACGGAACAGTGACAATGCGGGATGAACACTGGGCGCACGGTTTTCTCTCAACTGGTCGAGTTCCTTCCCCACCCACAGTTCCAGAAGTGCGTAGACCGATACGGTGGTGGTCGCTATCTGAAAAATTTGTCCTGTTGGGATCAGTATCTGGCGATGGCATTTGCTCAGTTGACCTACCGCGAGAGTCTTCGCGACATCGAAGCCTGCCTCGGTTCCATCGGCGGCAAGCTCTACCACATGGGATTCCGCGGCTCGACGTTGGCCGATGCGAACGAAGCTCGCGACTGGCGAATCTACGCCGACTTTGCGCAGGTTTTGATCGCGATCGCTCGCCCGCTCTATGCGCTCGATCCGATCGGCGTCGATCTGGATCAGAGTCTATATGCGTTGGACTCCACGACCATCGACTTGTGCCTAGTCTAGTTTCTGCTGCGAAAAGCAAAATGCCGCGTCAAATCAGGTGTTCCACGCTGTTCGCGGGTATTTTTTCCTTGCCATGTATATATGGTGTGTGACATATATAATAGTCATGTCCAACAAACTAGAATCTCCTTCCGATGTTCAACGTTGGCTCCAAGCTAAGGCGGCCAACCTCTGGCCCGCCGCTCTCGGCTCTCTCAGCTTGCGCCGCACTCGTTGCATCCGCAAAAACTGCCGCGCTTGTCAGAGTGGGGAAAAGCATCCCAGTTGGGTCCTTTCCGGCCATATCCAGGGCAAACGCTTTTCTCTCTATGTGCCGGAAGCCCTGGTCCCGGAAGTGCAGCATTGCCTCGACAACGGCCGCGCCCTGCAGGAACTGCTCTTTGCCTCTGCGGTCCTGCTGGCGGGCATTTCCGACTTGCTCGAAGAGCACCAAGAGTTGATCGAGCAGGTCCGCGTCGATCTGCAGCGTGGCCTGAAACGGCCGGAGATGGGCCGGAACGGCTTGACCCCGCCACAGGTCCTGCGCTCGCTGGTGTTAATGCGGGTCAAGAACTGGGATTATCGCGAGTTGCGTGAGCGCATTGCGGATGGCTATACACTGCGCTGGTTCACCCATTTCTATGCCCAGGCTGTCCCCGAACACCACGCCTTCAACCGCGCCTTTAACCGCCTGACACCTGCCCTGCTGCAATTCACCAATGAGCTGGTAGTCCAAGCTGCGATCGAGCTGGGACTGGAAGACGGCAAGAAATTACGAGTCGATACCACCGTCGTCGAAACCGATATTCATCATCCCACCGACAGCACTTTGCTTTGGGATACGGTGCGCGTGATCACCCGTCTGGTGCAACGCCTGGGCGAAATCATCCCCCGGGGCGTCTCGACGTTCCACGATCGCACCCGCGCCGCCAAACGTCGCCATCAACAGATCCAACGCATGACGAGTCAACAACGACAAACTCGACTCATCCGAAAATACCGTGAGCTGATCGAGATCACCGCGGAGGTGGTGCACAGTGCCCGCACTGTGCTGGAGAAAACCAAAGACGCACGCGCCCGGGATGTGCTCCAGCAGGCCCTGCTGCGGGAACTCCGCCAGGAGACTTCGCACTATTGCCAACTGGGAGACCGCGTCCTCGATCAGACCCGCCGCCGCGTGCTGGAAGGGGAGAAGGTTCCCAACCAGGAGAAACTGTTTTCCATCTTCGAATCCCACACCGACTTGATCAAGCGCGGCAAGCCCCGCACCCCGGAGGAATTCGGCCACAAAGTGTTCCTCGCAGAGAGCGCCCAGGGCCTGATTACCCAGTATGAGGTACTGGAAGGAAATCCTGCGGACCAGGATCAGGTGGAAACTTCGCTCCTGCATCACCAGGCCACCTTCGACCATCCCCCAGATTCCTATGCTGCGGATCGCGGCTTCCAAAGCGAGGACAATGAAAAGGCCTGTAAGGAGGATGGAGTTAGGCAGATCAGCATTCCCCAACGCGGGGGTCAGAAAACTCCCCAGCGCCAAGCCTACGAGAAGACTCCTGCCTTCAAGCAAGGCCAACGCTTCCGCTCCGGCATCGAAGGGCGCATCTCGGTTCTGTTCCGCGGTCGCGGCATGAAGCGTTGTCGAGCCAAAGGACGCGAGCGCTTTGAGTTATTCGTCGGAGCCGCGGTGTTGGCCAACAATCTACTGCGCATTGCCGCTTTGCTGTTGGAAAAGAAAAAGAAAAACTCTCGCAAATCGAAGGCCGCCGCCTAAACTGACTTGCTCTTTGCCTCCCCTCACTCCGCCAAGGCGGACGTGTCGTTCTTGGTAGTTCATCCCACGCAAATCCGGCAGCTGTAGGCCCTACCCAGCTACACGACTAAGCGCTACACTCCTGTCGGTAACCCATCCAGCACCGCGACTCTCTAGTCGGAACCTCATCTCTATGACAAAAATCCCTTTTCGCAGCAGAAACTAGTCTAGAACAATGACGGGAATCGCTGAATAAGACGTGCCCGAAGCGCGGATTGACGATTACGCCGGATCTGTTCAAGCGAGTGGATTTTGAAACGATGGAGTGCGAGAAGTGCGGGGAGAGATTTCAGCCCGCTACGTCTTCACGGGAAAACCAGTGAAACCGCCGCCATCGCGAGGATACATCGTACCGCCCGGACAAAATAAAGCGCCCCAGAATCCCGATCAGATTCCAAGGCGCTTATCCTTAGAGCCTCTCCCTGTATCGCCCTCATACGCGAAGGGTAGGCTGCTTCACTGCACGCGTAAACAGCCAATTCGTATAGGCCGAGCTAAACGAATGGTACGGGCGTCAGGCGGCAGAGAAGAAGGCGGCCGTGTCCAAAAAGGGGCAGGGAAAGAAAATTCGCATGGCAACCGCGACAGTGTCAGTCGAACGCAAGAGAAGAAGGGAAACGCCCCAAGAACTTGCGCTCCTCTCGCGGAGGGGTTCAGGGCAATGACGAGGCCGCTGGACTTGCGGTCAGGTCGGGGACTCGCAAGACGAGAGCGAAAAGTCGCCGAGGCACAGGTTGCGCTAAGAAAGATGCAGCCATTACGGCAGCGGCGAACGTTACCCTTGAAACGCGTTGACGTTGGGTTTCATTCTGGCGCTGTAACGTAAACGCGGTCCGCAGCCACAAGTTCTGCATTGGGTACTTCCGTGCGAAGCTTGACGCTTTGCATCGCAGACTTCTTGACCGGCTTGGCCAGGAATGTCAGGAGGTACTGGTGAAGTAGCCGGCGGCCCAAATCATCCAAATACGGGGAGAACGACACCGGAGCTTCCGAACCCAGATAGTAAGATTCACCTCCAGTTTCGTCTGAAAGCTGGGAGAGGTAGTTCTGCCCCCAGTTGATACGCCAGAAACTGTGGCCGAAGTGGCCCGCCCCTGGGGTGTAAATCGAGAATATGATTATGCCCGCCCGCTGTGCTTGCTCCACCGCCTGGTCAACGTAAGGGTCAGAAGCGCCGCCGGGTCCATAACGATCGATCCCATCCGAAATCATCAAAATCTCGCGTCGCACCGGGGTTTCTGGCCAGCGCTTGATCAGGTCAGTGACCGAAAAATAGGGACTGGCGTTCACACCAGCAAGTCCGAGCGGCAGCCGCAGACTCTTGGCTGCCTTGTTGTGGTCTTCAGTAAGATTTTGCACGATGTCGACAGTCCCGTCGCGCATGTAGCCGACGCCGATTCTCGTCGTGGCCGGTTGGGAATTGATGGATCGGCGAAGATCCTCGAGCTGAGAACCGAGGCTACTGCCGGCGGCATCGTCAAGCAAGAGGAAGAGCTCGAGTTCGGCATGGTCTCCTTGCAAGGGAATCCAATTGGTCGTTTTGACACGATCACGACCTTGATAAACCATCACGTCTTCGCGCTGGATAACGGGCAAGTCGGCGCCATGACGAGCTTCTGCCGTTACCACCATGTGCACTGGGGTTCCGGTCGCTGGCGACTGCTGGCCCGTCAGCAGGGGGGTGGCCGCGAGAACGCAGGTTACGAGGAGCACATTACGTTTTAAGCAGCTTTTGTACATAACGTCTTTCCGCGGAAAATTGGAAGTTATCGAACGCAACTCTTCCAACAGCCGCTACAGTGGGGACCACTAGAGCACTTGCTTCCGCAGTTCTTCTCGTTGCAGCCGCAGCTACCACAACCGTGACAATATTGAGTTCTGTCAGCGGACGCGCCTTCCTTTTTCAACTGCGTAGTTATTTAAGACAAGTTTGGCATAGTCACCCTCGGGACGGGATTCTAGCAGAGATGGAGCAACCGGAGACGCGGTTTACTGGGGTTCGTTAAGCCTAACTACACGGGTCACGAACGTCAAAACGCTCTCACCCACGCTTCCCGTGACTTCCCAACAGCCTTCTGTCGGAAAGATGAGCGCGGTGGCTTGAAACCCCGTGTCACGGTAGCCTTCAGGAATGTCTGCGCGCAAGGGAGGCGATGACCTGTCTAGCCTCTTCCCTTGAATACTCAATCTGCCTCGCACTCCCCTGTACCATGCCCATTTCATGCTCAGTGAACCGTCCGAAAGTATGAAACCCGGCCCGTTAGGCCGAAATACCACCGTTCCGTCGGGCCAGAGTGCTGTCCATAACTTTCCGTTTTCCGTGCGAGTCCTTTATGGGACCGTCGCGTGGACCTTTGTAGTCTTGGGAGTAGCTAACCGTACCGCCAAAGTTTTTAACTGGTGGTTGGCTTTGGTTTGGAACCGTCACGGCACATCCGGGCGAGGAGTTGTGTGGTGTTTGGCTTTGCGCCGACTGCAGTTCGGGTGTGAAGCCAATCGCAGCAATCGCAGCAGCCAGTGGCAGCAGCAATAGTAGGGGTGCCTGCAAATTCATAAACGCTCTTTTTGGTAGTCCAATAGCCGTTGCTCGAGCTGGGCCACAGAATAGGAAGTCATTGGGAGTAAGCACCTTTCTCTGGACGATGGAGAAGTTGATTTCGATTTGGTTGAGCCAACTGGCGTGGACGGGGGTGTGCACCAGGATGGCAGGGGCCATTGGGAGCGAAAGCGCCGTGCGGCCTTGAGGGCAAGTGAGCGATTCCGGCAGCGCTTCCTCTGCGTCCGCTCTCCTACCTAACTAGTTTTCTTCGAATGGGTTGGGACTCTGGTGCCGGGAACAGGACTTGAACCTGCACGCCTTTTGGGCATTGGATCCTAAGTCCAACGCGTCTGCCAATTCCGCCATCCCGGCTCAATCAATTACAGTCAAGCTGCTCTTCTGGTGCTAGTTGTCGTGTCAGTTGGTTTCTCAAGTTTCGATGCTGCCTCTACAACTGATCTGCTTTTGTGTCTGCTGATCTTCATCGCTACAACCTCCAGAATTCCGACCTTCCCATCTTAACTTATCGTCGTCGCCCTCCACGAATTTTCCAAGGCCAGCCTTTTCGCACAACGCCCACCACGCGCCACGAAAATCCTTGACCCCTTCGCCACCTCGGGTAAAAACATAATCGTCTTTGCCCTTTCTGGCGACACACTGAGACAGGAGGTCGAAGACGTCCTGCGTCATCTTTATGATTCGCCCATCGTCATTTTTGGTGTCACCGGGGTCCAGGCAGATGGTGCGGTGAGCGAGTTCTATTTGGCCGACTCGCAGGTCAAGGAGTTCTCCGCTGCGAAACCAAAAGTGTAGGCGGTCGCTAAGAGGCCCCGGAACTACAATTCCTGCGCAGGTCGAGCAACTGCATCTCCGGATTCTGGTGGGGTCTCGAAACTCTCGAATATAGGACGGCTCGCCTCATCGGCATAGGTGCGCGGCCACGCTTCGCAGTAATACGGGTGACGGGTCGATGGTCGGACGTCGCTCCGCTATTTCGAGCAGCGCCGCGACGATATTGAGGCATCCACAACGGTGCAGCCACGCTGCCGTCATAATTGGTGAGCGACTCATGCCGCCGACACAGTGGATCAACAGTTTTCCGTTTCGAACGCCTTCCGCAATCGCTGCCATGACGGCGTCGAACTGTTTCGCCGAGATTGGACGCGAGTCGGCAATTGGGACACGAGTGTAGCTAACCCCGCTTGCCTTGTGCGGAACCTTGTGGGAGCAGAGAGAGACGACGGCGGTGATGCCGAACGGGTTCTCGGCTGCAAGCCGTGCCGCATCTTTCAGGCTACCGAGATAAAGACGTTCCCAAACTCTCGTTATCACTCGCCTCCTGCCTCTCTGTCTGTGGATTTGCTCTGGACACCCACGCAGGCCGAACGCAACAGCCTGCGTTTAGAATGGCAAACCGCCATCTCCGGCTCGAAAATATCCAATCGATCTTTGATGCAATTCATCAGTTCTCCGATCTGGCGATCTGTGCAATGTGTTAGCGGCTTGTCCAGCATGGCAGCGACCCACAACCTGCGAAATCTCCTCAAAACGTCGATTGAGCTTGCGAGGTCGCTCTGAAACCACTTGCCCGGTTCAGCCGAATCTTTGTGAGTGACCTTCAAAGGAAGGACCTTGCGGATCACGAGCCAAAGCCTGCTTAGATGTTTTGCGGCTAGTGCGCCGGGTGCAAACAGGACACACATGAAGATGAAGCCATCGAAATCCACAAAGCCCGCATATTCTGCCATTCCGGGTGGTACTTAGACCGTGCAATCCTAATAGCAGTGGGAACATCAGGTCTGCGCATGCCGTCGATAAAATCAATCTCGCTGACTGGGTTTTCCCACTCGTGCAAATGGGACTCTTGATGTTTGAAAAGAGCCTGACCATCGTTCGCTGGTTCCTTCTTGTGCCAAAAATTGATGTACATGAACTCATGAGTTTTGGTCGCCTCATCGAAGGTGAGGCCGCGTTGATACAGCCATGCCAATGTTCCCGGTCGTCGCGTCGCGTCAACCACCCATCCGAAGGGTGGCTTTAAGATTGCCCCGTGTGGCCCTGAACACGGTATCGCGCCAAACCCTTGGAACTGTCCTAGTTCCTTCCAGGTTTCGCACCGCCGACCTTCGCAGATCGTGAAACAGCAAGCCCTGCCATTTTAACTTATCGTCTTCATCCTTCACGAATTTTCCAAGGCCAGCTTTCGCACAAGGCCCACCATGCGCCACGAAAATCTTTGACCGCTTCGCCGCCTCGGGTAAAAACGTAATCGTCTTTGTTTTTTCCGACAATACACTGGGACAGAAGGTCGAACACTTCTTGCGTCATCTTGATGATTCGCCCGCCGTCGTTCCTGGTGCGCCGGGGTCGAGGCAGATGGTGCAGTGAATGAGGTCTACTAGGCCAACTCGCAATTCAAGCAACTGCCACCTCGAAACCCAAATGTATAAGCTGTAGCCAAGAGGCTCCGCAGCCACGATTCCTCGAGGTGGCCCATGAGCTTGTCATACGCCGTGTGGTCCACAAAACCTTTGCGAGGCGCGTTCTCCTTCAGGCCGCCGAATCGCAGAAGGTCGCGTGCCCGTCGAGGCTCGCTGTCGTAAGCCAAGCGGTACGTCCTCTTCCCAGACACGGGCAGTACCCGCTATATGATGTTCGGATGCGCCTGGTTGGCATGAACACGCGGAAAGAGGACAACGAAGACTTTGGCGAGATCAGTGGCGCGGGACAGATCGGGCGCTCGGTTGGCTGACAGCTTGGCCATTCTCAGACACGGTGTATTACAGAATGTCTTTCAGCGCGAGAAATGGCTTGTAGACCCAAGGCTTGCAGCTCAAAAAATCGATTAAGGCAGATTGCTGGCTTGCAGCAACCAAAATAACAGGGAGCAACGGAAAGATTCGATTCCAGCACATTGACAGCGAATACGTAAGTGAATTTGGCGATCCCGTATGGCGCAAGTGACAGCAGGTTCATGGGCGTGCCTCAGAATTGCATCGCTCACGTTAGGCCGGAATGCCAAATTGGCAGTGAGGTCGCTCAAGGCACAAAATTGCGCGCCAAATCATCTCCACTTCCGCATCTGCTTCCACGCCTGCACGAGTTCCTGAATCGCTCTCGCACTCGGAAAGTGTCCCGGCCCGATCCGGCAGACGTTGTGGGCGCTTCGGTAGAAATCCTGAACGGCGGTCGTTCCCATCATCGAGAGCCGGTGCTGGAGGTCAGCCAGTTCTTTCCGGGTCAAAATCTCGTCGGAACCGCGTGGCCGTCGCGCCATAAATCGCAGTCTAGCAGATTCGTTTTTTGTTCGCTTGGTGCAGCGATTATTTTAAATAATGGGGTGTAAATGGGCGTGTTATTGGGTGTTGAGAAAATTGGGTGTAATTGGGTGCATTATTGGATGTCATGATCCGGCCTGCCACTCTCCAGATCACCCAGGAATTCTCAGTCCAATTGCTGAACTCGATGAATTCAAAGGAGCTTGGCGGGCTTTAGGCATCTTGGCTTCCGAACATCTATCTGCCCTACGCAGGGTAGCCCACCATTGAAAGCATCGGAGCATCCACCCGCATTGAAGGCAGCAAACTCTCCGACAGAGAGGTCGAAAAGCTGCTGTCCAGCCTTGAAATCAAGTCCTTCCATACACGAGATGACCAGGAAGTGGCTGGCTACGCCGAAACCATGGAGCTGATTCTCCAGTCCTGGGAAGAGATCACCCTGACAGAAAACCATGTCAAGCAGCTGCACCGCGACTTGCTCAAATACAGCGAAAAGGATGCGCATCATCGCGGCGAATACAGGACCCAACCCAACAGCGTCGCGGCCTTTGACGAGACGGGAAAGCCGATTGGCAACGGGTTTGAAGCGGCTACCCCGCTCGGTGCTAAGGTCAGACTTGTAAAAACCAGCGTAAACATTGGCTGATACTGTTTGGTGCTTCGCGGTGCGCTGTGTGAACATGTGCAGATTGGGTTCCAAAGTCCAACGCGTCTGCCAATTCCCCCATCCCAGCTTGCGCTTATTTTAACTGAGACGCCGCTTGTGCTTGTATCATTCAAACTGGATGGCGTATCAAATAAAGCCGATGCCCAGGCGTAGCCCAAACTGGCTGGCAATCTGGCTGGTCACCGTGGTAGCCACGCTCCCGGTGGCGGGACAAGATGCCTCTGTGATGATGGTGGCACATGTGCGGCCCGCCGCCTGCCACCAGCATGATGGTACAGCTCCGCTTCCTGAACCCGTGAGCTACCGGTGTTGCCAGATCGGGCACGACGCCGCGATCCTGCAAAGCTCGCCCGCTTCGCAACTGGATTCTTTTGACCTTCCTGCACCAGGCGAGTGGGACCATATTTTGGTGCTGGGCACCAAGATCCAAAGTCTCAGAAATCGAACGACCTCGTCCGCTGACCCGCCCGATTTGATTCCTCTGCGCGTGTAGACCCACACCACCGTTGTCCTGACAGCCTTGGCAGGCTGCTGGGAAAACCTCGGTTTCACATCAGGGCGTCGCGCCAGCAATCCCAAGCGCCTTCCGATGCGGTGCCGCGACTGTGGGCAATTGCGTGAACGTGTGAGGAGATCACTAGTGCGAAGAATATTTGTGAAGTTGTTAGCCGCTGCCTGCGTGGGCACGTCATTGGTGGTTTCAACCACACCAGCCTCAGGCCAGGATGGCGGTCACGAGATGAAGATGAATATGCCCAGTGGATCCCAGTCCATGCCTGGAATGGCCGGAATGAGTCACGACCAGTCGAACATGCAATCTCATTCGCTGGTTGAGTCGCTGCTGCAGCACGCCACCTCGGGTACGGACGCTGAGCCTAACTCGACTCCCGTCTCCATGCTCATGGCCACCAAGGCCAATTGGACCCTGATGTTCCACGGTGAAGCCTTCCTGGTTGACGTTCAGCAAGCCGGGCCGCGCGGCTTCGACAAATTGTTCTCTACCAACTGGTGGATGCCGATGGCACAACGAAAATTCGGCAATGGCACTTTGACCATCCGGGCCATGCTCAGTTTCGAGCCGGCCACGATTTCGAGCCGACGCTACCCGGAACTTTTCCAGCAGGGCGAAACCGCCTTCGGGCGTGCCATCGTGGACGGCCAGCACCCACACGATTTCTTCATGGAGCTTGCCGCTTTGTACGATTACAAGCTGGCGGATCGCACTCTCTTGTCTTTCTACGCCGCTCCCATGGGCGATCCAGCGATGGGTCCGGTCGCCTATCCTCACCGGGCGTCGGCGTCGGAGGATCCCATCGCGCCACTCGGACATCACTTCCAGGACTCGACCCACATTGCGGCGGACGTGGTTACGCTCGGAATCACGCATCGCAACCTGCGGCTGGAAGCTTCCGGCTTTCACGGACGCGAGCCCGACGAATTCCACTGGAACATCAACTCCGGAAAAATCGACTCCTGGTCCACCCGCGTCAACCTCAATCCCGGCCAGAACTGGACCGTGCAGTATTCGATTGCGCAGCTTCACAGCCCGGAGGCGCTCGCCCCCACCGCAGACGTCCGTCGCATGACTGCGTCGCTGCAACCTCCCGCTGCGAAAGGGCAACTGGGCCTCGCTCCTGCTCTGGGGACGAAATCAGGACATCTCGGGCGGGAACGTGGGCAATAGTTATCTGGCCGAATCCACCTTGCGATTTCTCGAACGCAACTATGCCTGGATGCGGATCGAAAATCTGGACCGCACCAACCAGCTTCTTCTCGGCGAAAGCCCGGAACCACCTGGCTTCAGCGAACGCTACTTCGCCCGGGTCCAGGCCTACACGGCGGGCTACGAGCGTGAAGTGGGGCACATTCCTCACCTGTCGACGGCGTTCGGAGGTCAATTCACCTGGTACGGCGTGCGCGACAACTTGAAGCCAATCTACGGCACACATCCCGTCGGCGCGATCGTATTCCTACGTGTTCGGCCGCGTTAGAGCAGGCGCTACCACCGACCACCTAGACCCGGACCTCGTCCGGGTGGGCGAGCGCCGCTCGCCTGGAAGCTGCGGAGCTTCGCTCCCCTGGGCGGGCGAGGGCGTCCGCCCCTACATGTGCCGAGTCGAGTGTCGTGTCCACACGGAACATCCGGCTTTCTTTTCCCACCACAATCCCGCTACACTGAGCTTCCTATGTCGAATCCAACGCAGCCCAACATCAAACTGACCAATACCAGCGAGTATCGCGAGCACTACGCCAACAGCGTGCAGGTGCGGGTCAACGTCTGGGATTTCTTCCTGGTATTCGGTACGTTGCAGCAGCAAAGCGAAACCCAGGTGGAAGTCAGCAATTTCGAGGGTATCTATTTGAGCCCGCAACAGGCCAAAGCGCTGTCGGCCATCCTGCAGCAGAATGTAGCTGGGTATGAAAGCACATTCGGCGAAATCAAGCTCGATCCGCGTATGATGGCCCCCGGCCCGGTGCACTGACCGGCCGTCAAGTATCTTCGATCGCATTGAGAACTGTTCGCCACCCCTCGCGCGGCTCCCATCCAGCGCTGGTATTTGCTCTCACGTTTGTGGCGCTGCTGGCGCTGCACGCTCCCTTGCTGCGCTTGCCCTATTTCTGGGACGAGGCCGGTTACTACGTGCCAGCCGCGCGCGATCTGCTGTTGAGCGGAAGCCTGATTCCTCACTCCACTCCATCCAACGCTCATCCGCCGCTGGTGATGGCTTATCTCGCGCTGTGGTGGAAAATTGCCGGCTACGTGCCGGTGGTGACCCGTACTGCCATGCTCCTGGCCGCATCGTTTTCGCTGCTGGGATTATTTCGCTTGGCCGAGGCGGTCGCAAGCACGGAAGTTGCAGTCGGGGCCACGCTCTGCACCGCGCTCTATCCCGTCTTCTTCGCTCAGAGCTCTCTCACCCATCTCGACCTGGCCGCCGCCGGACTCACGTTCTGGGGCCTCTACGGCTATGTGAGGGGCAGGGCTTGGCAGGCTGCGCTGTGGTTCTCACTCGCGGCTCTGGCCAAAGAGACTGCGATCCTCGCGCCGCTGGCGCTGTTTGCGTGGGAACTTCTCTCCCCGCTGTTTCGCATCCGGGATCGGAGCAAACTACAAGGTGGCCCTCGAGGTCTGGTCCTCCAGGGCAGAGTTCAGAATTCGCTCTGGCTTCTGTTGCCGCTTTTGTTTCTCACCGGGTGGTACGTCTACCACTATTTGCGAACCGGTCTCGTTTTCGGCAATCCGGAATTTTTCCGCTACAACGTCCAAGGCGCGCTTCATCCTTTGCGAATCGTGCTCGCGCTACTCATCCGTCTCTGGCAAACCTTCGGCTATCTCCACTTGCTGGTGCTGACCCTGGCCGCGCTGTTTGCCATGTGGCTGCCTCCTCTCCAAGACCAGAACGGAGAGCGCCCGCGGATCGCCTTAAACACGCAGTTTGCTGTGCTTTCCGTGATCGTCACCTATGTGCTTGCGATGGCACTCGTGGGCGGAGCGGAGTTGGCGCGTTATATGCTGCCCGTCGTTCCTCTCGTCATCCTCATCGCCGTTTCCACGCTCTGGCGGAGAGTGCGTTGGTGGCGCGGCGTGATAGCGATCGTGGCTCTGATGTTCGTGGCTGGATGGTTCGTCAATCCGCCGTATGAGTTCGCGCCCGAAGACAATCTCGCTTATCGGGACTACATCCGCCTTCACCAGCATGCGGAAGATTTCCTGGAAGCGCGCTATCCCATGGCTCGCGTCCTTACTGCCTGGCCGGCCAGCGACGAATTGACCCGCCCCTACCTAGGCTACGTGACCCGCCCCATGCGAGTGGTCCGCATTGAACATTTCGCCGCAGAACAACTCATGGCGGCAGCCGACGTCCGTTCCGACTTTGAAGTCGCACTCGTGTTCTCCACCAAATACGAGCCCGCCCATCCCCTACTGGAAACGTGGCTCTTGTGGCAAGCGTGGAAGGCCCGTTTTTTCGGCTACCATCGCGATGTACCCCCCGCCGCCGCCGCTCAAATCCTGGGCGGAACCCTGGTCTACACCGAAGCCCGCAACGGACAATGGATCGGCGTGATCGAAATGGAGCAAATCATCAACGCTCGAGATCATGGACGCTCGAGCCAGGCGGCAAAAAACTGATGCCGCCACGGACCGCGCGGGGACAGTCGTGGGCGAACTGGGGACACCATTCTTTATTGCTGCTGCTGTTGGGTCGGCTGGACGGGTGGCGGACTCTGGAGTCCCCCGAAAGAACTCATCCCGGATGGATTTTGCCCGGATGAAGATGAATTCTGCTGCAGAGGAGCTGCCACCTGCAACGCTGGCTGCGCTGGGGTGGTGATCAAGCCTCCACGATCCATCGTCGGATCATAAATGAACTGCCACTTGTCATAATGATTCTTGTGATTGAACTCGCGAATGCTCTGCGCTTTGCTGGTGCTGGCCACGCCCACGACCGGTCCCCCGCCAAAAACCTGGCTGGATAACTTGTCACTCCCTGCGCCGGATTGTCCCTGATCCGTTGGAGACTGGTCCTTGTTGGATGGGCCTGCTTTGGACTGGCCCGCATCCGGGGCGGGGTCGTCTCCCGTGCCGGTCGCAGCTGAGGCCGCGCCGGGCGCCACCTGATTTGGGTTTCCTCCTAACATCGAGCCGGTCCGGGCGCCTCCCAGAGGCGATGCACCTTGCGCCGCTGCCGCCAACGCCGTCGCGCCCAGCCCCGACGCACCAGGTATCGCTCCGCCCCCAAGGGCGGCAGCTCCGGCTATGCCCGCCGCGCCTGTGAGCTGCACCTCGCCCACATGAAGCAGCTTGAATTCCTTATTGGTGAGGGGGTCTTTGTAGCGTTTGCGCAGGAAGCGGATATTGTTCGTATTTTCCAGTTCCTCGAGGCGCGAAGGATAGCGTCCAGTCTTCTTGACATAGCGCCGAATGGCGCGCGAGTATTGCACTCCCCGATGGATCATCTCTTCTTCGCGATCCCGCCGAACCTGAAATGTAATGGTGGGAGCCAGCGCGCCAGCGGCAATCGCCAGCAGCGCCACAAACAACATCAGCATGAGAAGAATATAGCCTCGCTCCGACCGGCGGGCAGGCGAGCGAACCACGATGATATTTCGGACATGTTGCATAACATCCTGGGTCAGTGAAAAATTGGTCTTCGACCAAGGACCAACGACGAACAAGCGTCATTATCCCTGCGTCAAGGGAATACTCTGCCGATTGTTGTTCAGCACATCTTCCACTTCCACCGAGACCGGAGTGATGTGCAGAATCTTGTAGCGGCGATCGATAATGTCACCTTCTCCGGCGATGAAGACATCCTCTCCCTGCGACAGAAAAATCTTTTTGGCCTCGCCCGGCTTGTTGGCGAATCCGAAAAACTTAAGATTAATGGGCGGCGGAGGCGGTGGCCCTTGCGGGACAGGATCTGGCTTGCGTACCGGCACCACCGGCTTCGGAATTTCAACCTCAGCCCGGAAGATATTCCGGCCCGCGCCTTGATATTTGGTGTCCTCGCTGGCCTTCAGCCAGTCGTAACGCAGGGTCGGGTCCAGCGAACTCTCGGTGCTCACGCTTGCTTTTTTGCCGGCCCTGCTTTTGCCCGTGAGGTTCCGGCGTACCTCAGGCTGAGGAGCAACCGCCGGGGCGGGAGACTTGGCCGCCGCCGGGGAGTCGGGGAGAAAATGCACCGCGATCAATATCAGCGCCACTACCATGAGGCTGATCGCGGCAATCGTTTTGTTCCGGCTTTCCGCTCCCAACTGCATTCAGACACTCGCCTTTTGATAAGTTTCCAGCTTCAATTGCAGCTTGACTACGCCACCCTGCTCGCCCCCCAGTTGCACGCTATCGACGATGAAAAAAAGCGGGTCGCGCTCGAGCGCGTTGATAAAACGCACCAGTTGCAGGTAGCCACCGGAAAAATCCGCGCTGATCTCCACCGGCCGCAATCCCACGGATTCGGTATCCTTCGCCTTGGAGCGGATCTGTCCGATACGGACTCCACTTTGCCCCGCCAACTTGCCCAGTTCCTCGTAAATCGCCGAATCCTGCGCCGGCAGCCGGTTCTTGTAGAAATCGTCGATCTGCTGGCGTGCCGTTATGATCTTCCCGTTGACGTCTCTCAGCGGCTCCGCCGCGCGCGTCTTCTGCTGCAACTCTCTCCACAACTGGTCGAGTTGTTCGCGGCGCGACCGTTCCGATCCTACCAGCGGAGAAAACAACACCACCGCCGCTACGATGTCTACCGCCAACAGGACCGCGATCGCAATCTTCACCTTCCTGCGGGCTTCCCGATTGTCTGCCATTACTGAGCGCTCCTTGTTCCCGCGCTCGCCAGTTCGGGTACGTATACGGCGCTAATATCAAATTGCACATTGTCGCCCGGCGTCTGTCCGGCCTGGCTCGACTCCTGCTGGATTTGAGTCTGCTGGAAGCGCTGCGAACTTTCCATCTTGCGCACCAGTTCGAGGGCGCGTTCCCGCGACTCTCCGGCGACCACTAGCTTAAACTCCAATTGGTTGTCGGCAGCTGTCCCCGGCTGGATCGATACCAGGTGCAGCCGGGCCGGCATAACCCGCTCCAGATCCTCGAACACCTTGGTCCAGGAGAATGCCTTGCGTCGGAACAGATCGTTGAGAAACTGCGAACGGTCGCGCGTACTCCGGTTTTCCGGCAGATTGAGAATCGCCTCCGCTTTGGCCTTTTCCTGATCGCGGGCGGCAATCTGCTGCTCCCGCCGCGCGATCAGGCTGCGGTCCTTCCGCGCCGCCGCCCAACCCGCCAGCACGCTGTAGAGAAGAACCAAGGTGAACAGGCCCAGCACCGCCAGGGCTCCGCCCCAACGCAGCCACAAGGGGCCGGAGTCTTCATACGGTCGGGTCGCGAGATTGATGTCCACCAGCATAGTCAGGAAAGCAGGGCTCCCACCACCCCGGCCATTCTCCATTTCGGAATCGTCCCTACGCTCCCGCCCAGTTGTGACGCGGCTACCAGATCACTGACGTGGGCGCCGGTCTGCGCGCGCAGCGCGGGCGCGGCGCCGCCCGATTCCGGCAGCCCAGCCACAAAAATCTGGCCAATGTTCAAGTGATAGGTGTCTTGAAAAAATACCACGGAAGGGTAGACTTCTTCCGCGAGTTGTTCGCCGGTGATAGTCACGCCTCGCGTATTCTCCAAGGTGCGAAACAACAGCAGTTGCTGGCCATCGAGAATGGCAATGCTGGTGGTGCGTGCGTCTACTTTGATTACCAACGAAGGCTGCGGCGCGTTGGCCGCTCCCAGCGCCGCCAACATGGAGGGCATGACCACTCCCGGCTCGTACCCTGCCTGGCGAAACGCGGCTTCGTAGTCTTCGATCACGTTGAGCAATGCCACCGCCGCAATCACGCGAACGCCGCCGTTTGAAGGTTGCACGTGATAAGAAACCTTGGCTTTTTCCACGTCAAAAGGCAAGGATTTCTTCAGCCGGAAGCGGACCACGCTCTCGGCTTCCTCCCGCTTGGCGGGCAGAGTTTCGAAGTCGAGCAGCACCACTCGGACGGCGGCATCAGGCAGCACCGCAATCACATCCCGCGAACGCCCTCCCAAGCTGCCCAGTGTGTCGCGCAGCGTCTCGTACACCCCGTCCGGCTGGCGCAGGTTGGTCTCGATCAGATCGGGGACCACGCTGCCCGGGGAGAGTTCGTTCGAAGCGCACGCTTCCAGCGTATGCCCGCCGTTCTCCGAAACGCGGCCGGCGAGCACGCGGTCAGCGGAAATCTCGCAAGCCAGTTTCGGCCTGGATCCGGAATGAGAAACACGACTCATAAGTTGGGGCTATCCTACAAGTAAAGCGCGGTCGAGGGACAAATTGCAATAGCCGGAAGGGCACGGCAATCCGTCATCAGTCGTCGCTCGTCGGTCTTCAGTCGTGCAGCAAGCCAGGGCTGGGTTTGCTCGAAGACCTTTTCTGACGGCCGCCGACTGACAACTGATGACCGACAACTGATCTACCGCATGTTCTCGATGAACGTGACCTTGTTGATTTCCTTCAGCGTGGTCATTCCCAGTCTGACCTTGTCGAGAGCCGACTCGCGCAGGAAGCGCATGCCCTCCTCGCGGGCGGCGCGGCGGATCTCCGAAGTGGGTTTCTTGGCCAGAATCATCTCGCGGATGCGGTCGCTCAGATCCAGCAGTTCATGGATTGCCGTTCGGCCATGGAACCCGGTGCCCGCGCACTCGATGCAACCCTGACCTTCGTAGAACGCCACTTGCGACCACTGCCCCGGATCCAACCCACTGGCTTCGAGCACCTCGGACGGATAGTGCACCACCGTCCTGCAGGATTCGCAGATCAGCCTCACCAGCCGCTGTGCCAGAATACAATTCAGGGCCGAAACAAAGTTGTAGGGCTCCACTCCCATATTCAGGAAACGGCCAATCACGTCCACCACGTTGTTGGCGTGCACGGTTGTGAACACTAGGTGCCCGGTGAGCGCCGACTGAATGGCAATCTGCGCCGTTTCAGTGTCGCGGATTTCGCCCACCATGATTTTGTCCGGGTCGTGGCGCAGGATGGAACGCAATCCGCGGGCGAAGGTCAGCCCTTTCTTTTCATTGACCGGAATCTGGGTGATGCCGCGGATCTGATATTCCACCGGATCTTCGATGGTGATGATCTTGTCTTCTTCGGTCTTGATCTCGCTCACTGCAGCGTACAACGTGGTGGTCTTGCCGCTGCCGGTCGGCCCCGTAACCAGTACCATTCCGTAGGGCTCGGCGATGTAGCGCCGGAATTTTCTCAAATCATCTGCGTCAAAGCCCACTACGTCGAGAACCAGCTTGTGAAACTTCTCGCTCATCGACTCTTTGTCGAGTACGCGCAGCACCGCGTCCTCGCCGTGAATCGAGGGCATGATGGACACGCGGAAGTCGATGGGGCGTTCGGGATTGCCGTATTTCACGCGAAAGCGGCCGTCCTGGGGGACGCGGCGCTCGGAAATATCCAGTTCGCTCATCACCTTGATGCGCGAAATTATCGTGGAATGGTGCTCCCTGCCGATGGGCGGCATGGCCTGGGTGAGCACTCCATCGATACGAAACTTGATGCACACCGAGTCGTCGCGGGTCTCGATATGAATATCGCTGGCCCGCCGCTGCAGGGCGGTAAAGATGGTGGTATCGACCAGACGGATAATCGGGCTGATGTCGCCCTGCGCGGTCAGCCGGTCGATGGAGATGCTGTCTTCCCCGCCCGCCTCGTCTTCGGAAACGACCGCCAGAGTGAAGCCTTCGCTGGCCTCTTCGAGAACACGCTTCGACTGTTCCGTCTTTTTTAGGATTTCGCTGATCTGGGCCAGCGTAGAAACCTTGGTCAGGATGCGCTTGCCCAGCAGCAGGCTGATCTCATCGATCATCATCAGCTGGCTGGGGTCGGCGATGGCAATGGCTAAACGTCCGTCCTCAGTCTCGTCCAGGGGAACGAAGTTATAGCGGAACATCAGGTCCACAGGGATCTTCTTGAACAGATCGTGGTGGAGCTGAAAGTTGTGCAGATCCACAAACTCGCAGCGGTAGCGCCGGGCGACATCCTGGGCCTTTTCCAGGTCGGCCACATGAGGCGCAGGAGCCAACCGGGCTCCGCCGTTGCCACCGTGCGCTACTACTGTCTTGTTTTCCGCCATGCTCACAATTCCAAGTCTTCCTGCCAGTTCCGGCTCGCGTTAGTGAATATTCGCACCTATCGAGAAGATCGGCAGATACAGAGAAATCAACACTCCCCCGACAAACACCGCCATGATAATCAGAATCACAGGTTCGATCAGCGCCATGGTCGCGCCCAGCGCGGTCTGTACATCCTCTTCATAGAATTCCGCCACCGAATTCAGCATGGCGGGCAAAGCTCCGGTGGATTCACCGACTTCGATCATCTCCACCGAAAGCTCAGGAAACATCTTCTGTTGCTCCAAGCTTCCGGAGAGCGTCTGGCCCTCGCGCACTCGGGCCGCCGTGTCTACGATGCCGTTCAAAATGCGTCGGCTGCTCATCGAAGCTCCGGCAGTCTCGAGCGACGGCACCAGCGGCAAACCCCCGGCCAGCAAGGTCGAAAGCATACGCGAGAAATTTGCCACTTGATACTTCAACCATATATCGCCCAGTAACGGCAGCTTCAAAATTAAGGCATCCAGGCGCTCCGCGCCGCGATCCGTATTTTTCCAGCGCCAGAAAGACGCCGCCGCCAGAACCATCCCAATGGCCACGAAGGGGGCATACTTCTGTGCGTGCGTTCCCACTGCCAACATCAATATCGTGATCGCGGGCAGTTGGGCATTAAGATTCTCAAAGAGTTTGGCAAACTCGGGCACTACATAAGTCACCAGAAATACAATCATGACCAGCACCATCGTTACCAGAAGCGCCGGATAGACCAGGGACACCGCCAACTTCTTTTTGAAAGTCAGAGCTAGCCGCTGGAAGGCAATGTAGCGGCCCAACACTTCCTCCGTGTTGCCGCTTTTTTCTCCCGCCATCAGTGTGGTCGTATATATTCTGGGAAACACTCCTTGGGCGGCGAAGGCATCAGAAAGCGACTCGCCACTCTTTACCCGATCACGAACATTCTGCAAAAGCGACTTCAGGTTCTCATTCTTCTGCCGCTTGAGCAGAAGGTCGAGAGAGTTCAGGATGGGCAGCCCCGCCTTGATCAGGGTCAGGAACTGCTGATTGAAGATCACGAACTGGCTCTGCTTGACCTTCCGTCCTCCGAGTTGGAGCTTTCCCCCGGAAAAAAGCCCCCTCGGTTTTACCCAATAGACCAGGTAACCTTGTTGCACGAAGCGCTCACGAACCTCCGATTCCGAGTAACCGTGCTCTACCTGCTGCGCCAGGCGCCCACGATCATCCGCGATCTTTACCAGAAATTGAGCCATGTCCTGACCCGGATTACGCTCCGATTACCCTTCTTCCCTCCTAAGTCTAGCATTCAGAAAGGTTGACTCGGCGTGAATATGCCCTAATGAGTGATACCAGGACATATCCGTAGTAACCCTCAATTCCGACTGCGAGAAACGCGAGGAAACCATTGAAACAGCTAACCTTACGCACTGGTCAGCGCTTACGGTCCAAATTCCCCCTCAATCACCTCAACCCCCGGCGGAGCGGCAAACCTGAAGCGCTGATCGGCAATATCGCCGTTCTCCTCCTGCTGGCTGAAGCGGTACTCGGTTACGGACTCATCGGCCTCTTCAAATTGGATGCGGGCAATGCGGTGCTCCGGCGTGATTTCCAGAATAACTTCGCGGATGCGGTCCGCCATGGCCTTGGGCACGCCCCGCAAAACCGTATTGCCCGGAGCCAGGGGAGCCACGTCCGGGGCCAGAGACAGCCCTTCCAGTTCTTTTTCCAGCCGGGTCTTTCCCAGAAGAAAACCCAGAGGCGATCGTAGATCATCCAGTTTCCGGACCGAAGTTCGCCGCACTTGCCGATCTCCCGGCAGGTAAAACCAGGCATCTTTGCCGTCGCTCAGAAACAGCTTCTCCTTGGGAGAACGGTACTCCCAGCGCATCTTGCCCGGTTTTTTCAGCCAAAGCGATCCCGATTCTGTTCGTTCGATGCCAGCGCCGCGGTAGGTCTCAATAAATTCAGTCTGCAGAGTCTGCAGACGGTTGTAGTGGGTGTCCACGGCGTGAGCGATCGAATGGACATCGGGCGTCGAATTCGGAGCGACAGCCGTTGCCAATGCCAGCAAAAGGGTGAGGAACCGTGGAACGATGAAATCTGCCGTCACCAGTTAACGATATCGTAGTTGACTGGTTGGCGGAAACCCACTAGAACAGCAGACGCCATCCTAAGTGTAGGCCCGCGGTGGGCACGCGCGGTCCCGCCCGTGCGTCCTCCTGCGTAACCCCCCGGCGACAAACCCATGGCGGCAAACCCAGGAGAGTAGTGCCACCGTCCCGGCGGGTGTCCGGTGGACGTCCTGCCCACGGTGCCGAGGGCGAGACGCCTTCGGGAGAGACGGCAAGATGCCGGCGCTCCTTGGATTTCCTCGTTCGGACAGACCCGCTCTGAGGTCGTGATTGATTTGAAGGACCTGCGCCGCTACGCAATTCCGTAGGCGGTCTTACGCCCGACGATTCGGCTATGTTCGTCCGCGATGTGAGAAGCGACTCGCGTGAGGTGGAATTGCCCTAGTCTCGACACTTCCACTCCGACGGACGCTAATCCGCTGGCAGAAACTTGGGCGCCGCCGGCGCAACGTATCCCGGAGGGGTGCCCTTCTGGATGAATGGCAGGTCGTCTGGCACACGCACTTCCACCCGTCCATCGGGCATTAGTTTGTAGGTATGGCCGAGCGGATCCACCGGTGTGCCGCGCAGCAGGTCCGCTGCCTGCAGTTCGGAAAAGCTGAACGGAAAACGGCCGGTCTGCTGTCGGTAGCGGCCGGTCAGTGCTTCCAGGTTGGTCACATCTTCATCGACTTGTAGCGCCCGCAAATGCGCCGCCGCGTTGGCGCGGACGGTGCTGTCCTTCGTGGTCTGGTAGGTCGTGCTCCACATCATCCGGGCCATCTGCTGATCACCCGCGTGCTCCGCCATCTTCCCCGCCAGTATGGCCAGAAAGGGGTGAGCATTGGGCACCCGCGAGCCTCGGGCAAAGACCGCAGCCGCGCCCGCATAGTCCTT
>WNFE01000694.1_pt1 | contig 23873 bp, 21 predicted proteins | sample 5400451 | NCBI WGS metagenome assembly WNFE01 (sample SAMN13153344, study PRJNA577476) | soil metagenome | isolation source: 200 cm saprolite under Douglas fir tree site 2 hole 2 | place: USA:California | collected 2015-04-18
AGGGCATCTGGCCGGCGCGCACTATCGCCATGCGGGCCTCATCGGTGTCGTAGATCCCGACGCGGCACCCGACCCGGGCGAAGGCCAGCGCCAACGGAAGACCCACGTGACCGCAGCCGCCCACCACCACCAGGTCGAGATCGGCCACCGGTTCGCGGTCGGGGGTCCGGCTCATGTCAATACAAGCCCCGTCCCGAAGGCCTTCTTGCGGCCGCTAACACGCAGTGGGAGCCGCGCCATCCTGCCGCAGCGTGATCAGCTCATACGGATCGATGGTCTCCCGGGCGCTGGCGTGCGCCCGGAGCCACGCGTCCAGTCGGGTCGATCCGGGGTGCGAACTCAGGTTCCAGGGCTCACCCGGTCCGTTGGGACCCAGGACCGCCAGCGCGACATGCGAGCGCTCGAGCTGGCAGATAAGCGTCCGCTGGACGGCGTCCAGGTTGCTGAGCCCCGGCAGGTTTTCGAAGTAGACGGTGCCGGGGCGGCGGTCCGACAGGAAGTAGAGGGTCGTGTCATTGAACAGGGCCAGGTCGTTGCGCTGCAGCCCGACGAAGAGGGGCTGCCCGGCCGGGACCCGGGCATCGATGCGACCAACCAGCCTGGCCAGCCGGTCGGGCGGCATCCAGGCGCGTGCCCCGACCAGCGTCGCCCGGGGGACGACGCCCGGGGTGGTGGGCAGGTTGAGGTCCCGGATGGTCAGCCCACCGGCCGCCAGGGCCAGGCTGGCCAGCGCCACCACCGACATGGCCGCTTCCAGGCGGGGCTGGAGGGGGAGGCCGCGACGGCGCTGCTGCAGCAACAGCACCAGGAGCGCTCCCGTAGCCGGCCAGGCGGTCAGCGCGTGCGCGCCGTCGGCGCGGGTCCACACCCAGCCGAAGAGCAAAACGCCCGTGATCAGGAACGCGAGCGCGGCGGCCATCTCTGGGCGGGGGAGCTTGCGGAGCCAGAGCGTGCGGACGGCCCAGATCCAGGTGAGGGCGAAGGCGCCGGCCATGACGGCCACCACCGGGCCCTCATGGCCCTGGCCGAGGGGGATGTGCCGGGCGCGGGCATACACCGTGACCGTGGACTGCACCAGTTGGACGTAGATGGGCGACGGCCCGGCCACCAGCACCACCGGACCCCAGAGCAGGGCGACGCCAAGGCCCGCGGTGGCGACATAGGCGAGCAGCGGGCCCGGGCGCCTCTCCAGGCGAGCGGCCAGGGCGTAGCCGGCCCCAAGACCCAGGCCGAGGGCGGCGCCCAGTTCGGGTCGGGCAAACGAGGCCAGCGCGGTGAGGGCCCCGGCGGCCAGCGCCCATCCGCGATGGGGCGTTAGCCCGAATCCACCGAGTCGAACTCGCATCTTGGGCGCGGAGGCGGCCGATCCGGGCGTCGTCTCCTGCGCGCGCTCGGTCACGCATCGACGGATGCGCTCCCTCGCGTGCTCGTCGCCTCCTTCGGCTCGGCGCGCCCCGCATCCCAATCTGCGTCGTCCGATCGGTGGATCCGGGCTTAGCTGGCCTCGGAGAAAGACGGCGAAGGCGCCCAGCAGGAGAAGATCCGCGAGCACCGCCGAGTTAAAGGCGGGAATGGAGAGCGCGACCAGCGCCAGTAGGCTGGTCATCAACAGCCGGAGCGCGCCGCGCACGCCCGTCACCGTGATCAGCGCGTAGGCGGTGCCGGCGAAGAGCAGGACGCTGGCGATGGCCAGCCCCCGCTCCACCAGGGCGTCGACCGCGATCACGCGGAACGCGGAGCCCAGGACCAGCATGTCGAGCGGCCCGTAGGTGGACCAGAAGTCGCGATAGGGGATCAGGCCGTGGGCGACCAGCGCCGCCTTGGTCAGCGTCAATCCTTCGTCAAACCGGTCGAGGGGCGCCGCCAGGAAGCGGGCCGCGACGGCGATAAGGCACAGCCCGGTCAGCGCGACGAGCAACGCGCGCGGCGGTCCCAAGGCAGGACTGGGCGACCGGACGAGCTGAGGGCGTCCGGCAGAATCGCGATTGGCTGCCAGGGCCACTTTACGTTCCTCCGATGACGCGATAGAGGCGCACGCCGCCGGCTTCGTACACCAACCGAAGATAGGGCTCCTGGCCGGGATCAAACGTGCGATCCTGCCGCTCCTGCGGACCCCAGTAGAGGAGGGTGATGCCGTTGTCGTGGAAGAAGGATTGGAGCTGCACCGGCGGGGTGGTCGCCTGCAGCATGGCATCGGCGGTCCGGATCTTGCCGAAGTAGTCGAGCGTCTCGGAGTAGTGGCCGACGTAGACGGGCAGGCCCGACCAGGCCGGAATGTACAGGCCGTCGCCCGGCGAGGACAGGACCCGGTCGGCCGGATGGTGGTGGGTCGACAGCCAGGTCATGGCCTGGACCTGATCGGCGCTCAGATAAATCTCCGGGTACACGCCGCTGGCGAAGCGGAGAGCGATGGCCAGCACCAGCGCCGAGGAGAGGCAGAACAGCGGGACCAAGACCCGCTCCACCCGGGCGGCGCGGCGCGGCCAGCGGGCGAGCAGCGCCCGCAGCCCGACGGCAGCCAGGAACCCCAGCGGCACGTACAGCGCGTCTAGCAGCCGGCGCTGGATGTTGGCCACGTTCGGGAGGTAGAGGAGGGCGATGACCAGCGGCGGCCACACGGCCAGCAGGGCCAGCTCCCGATCGCGCCGCCGCCAGGTCAGCGCCATGGCGTAGGCCGCCGCGGCCAGGGGCAGTCCGAGGCTGATCAGCAGGCTCAGGATGTTGGGCGCCTGATGCTTCCACTGTTTCGCCCAGAGGGCGATGGTGGGGTCGGTGTACAGCACCCAGGCGTTGTAGACGAGCAAGGGAAGGGGGATGGCAAAGGCCGCGGCTTCGGCCAGCAGGCCGCGGGCCGACGGCCGGGCTCCCCAGCGCCACCGAACCAGGCGATAGGCCGCCCAGACCATGGCCAGCACCGGGATCATCTGGGGATGGATGGCGGCCAGGGCCGTCAGGCAAACACCGGTCAGGACCATGGGGCGAACGGCGGGCCGCTCCTGCAGGTCGAGCAGGCCGATCAGCGCCAGCACGATGAGCGTGGTGGCCCAGACGAAATGCGGGATGGCCAGCAGGGAATACCATCCGGTCAGCTCCGGCAGGTGCAGGTCCAGAGCCTCCAGGCGCATCCCCAGCACGCCTGGGTTCCCCAGCACCTGGGCCACGAACCCGAGCCCGGCGGCGAGCATGGTGAAGACGACGGCCAGCCGGCGCAGCTCGGGCGCCAGCAAGCGCCGGGCCAGCCGGTCGACGGCCAGCAGCAGGGCCACGCCTCCGGTCACGCGCGCCAGGTGGTAGGCCGCCACCAGTGGCAGGTGCAGGAGCCCCGCCAGGTGGCCGAGCAGCAGATAGAACCCGAACAGGAAGACCCCGCCGTGGGCCTCGCTGGTGTAGGGGTCGGTCCAGAGCCAGGCGCCATCGGCTCCCTCGCGCATCTTGGCCAGGTAGGTGGTCGCGTCATCGGCGATGAAGAAGAATCCGGCGAAATGCTTCCCGGGTGGAGTCCACGCGTAGGCCAGCAGGTAGGGGAGCAGCGAGATGGCGCCCAGGATGAGCGCCAGCACGATCGGGAAGGCAACCGTGTCCGCCGGCCGGCGGGCGGGGGCCGGGGCCCGCGTCAGCGGGATCGCAGCAGCCACTGGCTCCCCAGGAACAGAATGAGGGTGCCGCCAAAGAGCGCGTTGGCGGTCAGGATGGTCAGCGGATCACCGGTCTGGGCCGCCCGGAAGGTGGGCGATCCGAACCCAGGTCCGGGATGCCACCGGGAGAGGACGCTCAAGCACACCACCTCCGCTGCCAGCAGCGCCGTGGCCGGAACCGGCCAGCCGCGTCCAGCCAGCCGCAGGACAGTCAGCCAGATCAGCGGCAACAGCACCACCAGGTGATGCTCCCAGGTGACCGAGGACAGGAGCGGCAGCAGCGGGAGAAACGAGAAGGCGGCCGCCGTCGGGTCGAGCCGCCGAGTATTAAAGGCCCACCAGCTGAGCAGCGCCAGCGCCGCGCCGACGGCCAGCGCGCTCTCCCAGGGCACCGCCACCCAGGGGTTGGTGTACGGGTTGGTGGTCAGCAGGCGGCCGAGCACGCCGGTCAGCGACTGGTTGCTGTAGTAGGCGGTCCCGCGGGCGAGCCCCGGAAGCACCTGCCCGAAGAAGGTCACGGTGTCGCTGGGGCGAACCAGCAGCCCAAGACCCGTCGTGCCGGCGAAGCCAAGCGCCAGGAAACCGGCGGCTCGCCATCGGCGCTGGAAGAGGAGCCAGCCCAGCAGCAGCAGCGGGGTAATCTTGATGGCCGCCGCCACCCCCAGCCACGCCCCCGCCTGGCTCTGCCCCCGCAGGATCCCGACGACGCCCAGCATCAGCAGGGCCAGCACCAGGAGGTTGGTCTGCCCCTGGGCCACATCGACCAGCAGCGGAAAAAAGGTGAAGGTCAGAACCAGCGCCACCCAGCCCGCGGCCCACGGCGGGTTCAGGGAGCGGACCACGACGGTGATGCTCAGGGCCAGGGCGGCCTGCATGGCCAGCAGCCAGGTCCAGCCTGCGACGACCCTCGGCAGCCAGGTCAGCGGGGCGATCAGAACCGCAAAGATGGGCGGGTAGATGTAGGCCGGTCGCAGGGTTGGGTCCGGAAATGGGTGATGGAGGAAGGCGTCATACAGGGGCCGCCCCGCCAGCAGGTCGCGCCCAGCACTGAGGTACGCGTCCAGGTCCTGGTGGCCGGCGCTGGCGAGCACCGCGATGTACAGGAGCAGGCTCGATGCCGCCAACCCGATGGGGACGGCCGTCCGCGCAGCCCGGACAACCACGCCCCAATGGAAGGAACCCCGGGCCACGGGAGGCGCCGAAGCTGGCATTGCGGTCGTATAACGCCTCGGCCTCCAGGTTCCGCCGGTCTGAGCACGGAAATCTGAACAGCCCCGTTATAGGTCCGTGATCGGGGGCGCGCAGGCCCAACCGCGGGAGCCGGCGGCCCAACACGGCGGTCCCTCTCACTCCCTCGGATTCGGCGCGCGGCTTGGCCGCGCGGTCACCCGCCTCCAGTCGCCCCTCGGCTACCTCTTGTTCTTCGGCGGCCTGCAGTTGGGGCTGATGTTCTGGCTCAGCCGCTTCTGGCCGGTGTGGCTGATCGTGGCCGGGGCGGTTGGCCTGGTCGCGGAGGTGGTGGCGGTGGCCGTCGTGCGGGGACGCTGGCCGGCCAAGACTCTCGGGCTGCTGCTGGTCATCGCCCTGCTGGTGGTGGCTCCCGCAGTGGTGCTCATGCACGACCGCGCCGTCAGGGGGATCACCTCGGTCGAACACGATGGCGCCATCCAGGCCGAGGTCGCCATGGATCGGATGCTCCACGGTCTGCCGATCTACGGCGTCGACTGGTCGAAGACCGCCGTCGCCCAGGTGCCCTGGGACTATTCGAAAGGGCCGGCCAACCCCGCTTTGCATCACAATCTCTACTTCCCGTTGGTGGCGATGGCGGGAATTCCGGTCGCCCTGGTGGCCCACGCGCTCGGGATCCCGTATGACTACCGCCAGGTGCTGCTGATCGTCCTCGGCATCGGGCTTTGGGCCATCTGGCTGCTGCCGATCCCGCCCGCCCGGCGCTTCGCCATCGCGGTCTCGCTGTTCCTGGGCCCGCTGCTGGGACTCTATGTCTGGGCCGGGCGGAGCGATGTTCCGGTCGTGGCGCTGGTGATCCTGGGTCTGGCCCTGCTGGCCCTCGACCGTCCACTACTGGCCAGCTTGGCGCTCGGCACCGGGCTCGCCTACAAGCTGTTTGCGGCGCCCGCGGTGCCGTTCCTGCTGGCCACGCTCTGGCTGCGCTGGCGCAGCCAGCGGAATGGGTGGGAGGTGGGGCGTTGCCTGGTGGCCCTGGCGATCGTCCCGGTGGTCACCATCACGCCATTCCTGCTGGCGGATCCGGCGGCCTTTGTCCGCGATGTGGTGCTCTACCCCGGCAGCGGCGGGCCCGACTCCTACCCCATCTCCGGGTTCGGCCTGGGTGGGTTGCTGCTGGCGACCCACGCCATTCATCAGACTGACCAGTTCCCCTTCTGGGTCTTCCAGCTGCTCGGGCTGGGGCTGGCGCTGGCCGTGACCGTCCCCTGGTTCCTGCGGCGGCCTTCCGCTGGTCGCTGGCTCACCGGATTCGTCGCCACCCTCTTCGCCATGACCTTCTTCGCCCGCTTCTTCAACGACAGCCACCTGACGCTGGTGCTGGCGCTGTTGGCCGCGTGCGCCCCGCTAGGAGACTCGACGCTGCTTTCCCGAGCGACGGCCCCCCTCGGATCGGTGCCGTCGTCGCTGGACCGCGGGTGGCGCTAGCGCATCGGCTCCCTGAGCCGGAGGCGGCGCCAGCCCAGCGCTCGAAGACAGGCCGCGGGGAATGGCGCTGGCCGGCCGTGGTCGCCGCGGTCCTCCTCGCCCTCACGCTGGGCCCGATCCTGATCGCCCGGGTGATGACTCCCCCCGGGACCACCTTCACCGGGTACGTGGTGGTCGGCGTGGATGGACCCGTGTACGTGTCGGACTGGCGGCAGGGATGGGCCGGCGCCTGGCTGTTCCACGCCATGTACACCTCGGAATCGGTGCCGCCGGTCCTCCTTTACCCGTGGTACGTCTGGAGCGGGCACCTGGTCGGCGGGGTCGCCGCGCCGTGGCTCTATCACCTCACCCGCCTGGGGAGTGGCGCCGGGCTGCTGCTGGCAATCTACGGGCTCGCCGCTGAACTCTTTCGTCCGCGCCGCCTGCGGCGGCTGGCCTTTGGGCTGGCCGTCCTCGGTGGCGGCGTCGGCCCGTTCCTGGGGAGCTCCCCGCAGCTCGGTCCGGTGCGCCTTCGGGCGACCGAGATGTTGGTGTCAGGAACCAGCCCCGGCGACCTGGTGTCGCTGGCCCCACACTTGCCCTGGGCGGCGGCCCTGCTGTGTTTCCTGTTCACGGCTGCCCTCCGGTACGGGAAAGCCCCGTCGGGGCGAGCGCTGGCCGCAGCCCTGGCGGCGCAGCTCGGCCTGGCCCTGATCTACCCGCAGCTCGCCCTCCTGCCCGTGGTGGTGCTGGTCGGGTTGGCGTTCCTCCATCGGTCGCGACGTCTCCTCCTGCTGGCGGGCGCCGTCGCGGTCGTGGTCGCTCCCTACATCGGGTACCTGGGCTGGGTCGACCTCCGCTCACCGATCGCCCTCCGCCAGGTCCGCTTTAGCTTCGACCTGGGCGACCCCTTCGGATTCCTGGTGCTCTCCCACCTGGTGGCCACCGGGCTGATCGTGGCGGCGTTCGCCCGCCGCCGGCTTCCCCAGGTGCTCTGGCTGCCGGGGCTTTGGATCGGGGCCATCACGGTGTTCATGTTCACGCCGGGCGTGGGCCCGGTGATGGGGCGGACGTTCCTGGCCAGCACGGTCCCATTCGGGCTGATGGCGGCCGGCGCGCTGGTTGTGCTGCGCCGGCAGATGGATGGCCGCGCCTGGCGCCGCCGGCTGGTCGCGCTCAGCCTGGCCGGCTCCAGCCTGTTCGGTCTCTACAGCCTGGCGCATCCCTATGCGATCGCCGCTGGCCGGCTGGACGCCGCCGCCGAATATGAGCGCACCGATGAGGCCCGCCTGCTGGCCTGGGTCGCGCCCCGCACCAGCCGGCAGACCGTGATCCTGACCACCTACCTCGACGGGCTGTTCGTCCCGGCGCAGACGCACGCTCGGGCCTATGTGGGCCACCCGGACCAGACCATCGATGTCGCCAAGAAAGCTGCCCTGGCCGTCAGCTTCTTCGACTCGTGGTCGGCGGAACAACGCGATCCGTTTCTGCAGGCGAATCATATCGGGTACGTGCTGGCCCCGGACGCGGCTCGCGTCGACCGCCTTCGCGATGACCCGATGCTGCGGCTGGTGCAGGAGTCCGGGGGGAGCGGCCTGTTCGAGGTGCGGCCGTGAGCGGTCGCCGGCGAAGGTGGCTGGTCGGCGCGCTGGCCGGCTTCGCCCTGGTGCCTGTCGTCCTCAGCGTGCGTGCGGGAGCGGCGGGCGTGCAAAGCTCGGACTTCACGGTCCTGTACACGGCCGCCACCCTCGTCCGCCACGGACAGCTGGCGGCGGTGTACAACCAGGCGACCATGGGCCCGGCCTTGCTCCAGGTGTCCGATGGACACATCGACCCCACCCTGCCGTTTGACTATCCGCTGGCCGACGCGCTCCCGCTGGTGCCGCTCACGCTGCTGCCGTTGCAGGCGGCGTTTCGCGTCTGGCAGTTCCTGATCCTGCTGCTGCTAGCCGCCGCCGTCTTCGTGCTCAACCGCCTTCATCCGCTGGGCAAGTCCGCGGTCCCCTTCGGACTGCTCGCGGTTCTGGCGGCCGAGCCGACGTGGGCCCTGTTGACCGAAGGACAGCTCGGCGGCGTGCTGCTGGTCGGCGCCGTCGCGGTGCTCGCCGCCGCCGATCGTGACGTCGCCGGCTGGGGCTTCCTGGGCGGGGTGTTACTGGCTTTCAAGCCACAGTACCTGCCGGCCTACCTGGCGCTGCTGTGGGCCGGTCGCTGCCGTCGCGCGCTGGTGGCAGTCATCGCCGGCAGCCTCCTGGTCGGCGGTTCGGCCTTGCTGGCGGGGGGGCCGTCAGGAATAGCGGCCATGGTGCGGGGCATGCTGGCCGGCAGCGCCTGGGCCGATCTGCGTTCCATGGACAGCTGGGCCGGCCTGCTGGCGCTGGCGCTGCCGCCCCGGCTCGCCATGATCGCGGGGCTGGCCCTCTTCGGGGCGACCCTGATCGTGCTCCCGGTCCTAGCCCGGATCCACCGAGTCGAGCTAGCATCTCGGGCGCGGATGCGGCCGATCCGGGCGTCGTCTCCTGCGCGCGTTCGGTCACGCACCGACGGGTGCGCTCCCTCGCGTGCTCGTCGCCTCCTTCGGCTCGGCACGCCCCGCATCCCGATCCGCGGCGCCCGATCGGTGGATCCGGTCTTCGCCCGCCGGCGGACGGACCTGCTCCCGTTTGCGGGGCTGGCCGGCTGCCTGGCGCTGCTGGGGTCCCCACACACGCTGCCCCACGATATGGTGCTGCTCCTCGTCCCCGCCTGGGCGGCCTTTGTCCTGCATGGCCAGGGCCGCCTGCGGTCGCCGGTCGCGGGATTGGTGATCCTGCAGGTGGGATGGGTCGTCGACCTTCACGGCCTGCCGGTCAGCGCCGGAGCGCTGGCGCTCACCGGCGTGCTGGGCTGGTACCTGATCGACTTCAAGCGGCGGGCGGCAGCGAGACCGCAGCTCTACGAAGCCGCGTGAGCGCCAGCCGGCGCTCGTGCCGCAGCATCAGGAGCAGCAAGATCCAGAAGGTCAGCAGGCCGCAGAGCTTGACCGAGGTTCCGGCCAGGATGCCGACGGCCTGCAGCGTCGAGTGGGCCACCGAGTCGGCGGGGAGCGGGAAGGCCCGACGGTCGAGCCAGCACAGGAGGTAGCCGGCGGCCAGTGAGACCGCGTAGCGGCGGCCCGGACGTCGCTCGATGATCCAGGCGATGGCCACCGCCAGCGGCAGCAGCAGGGTGACCAGGTGGTGCTGCCAGGTGACACTGGACACGATCAGGAGCGCGACCAGGAGCGCCGCCACGTTGAGCCGCAGCTGCCACGGGTCGCGTCCGGCTCGGCCTGCCTGCCACAGCGTGATGCCGACCACGATCACCACGCTGGCGCTGATGAGGGCGGCCGCCACCCGCGCCGTCTGGCTGCCGAAGACGCCGGGGAAGAGATCGACGGTGCGGCTGATGAGGCCGTTGATCGACCCGTTGTCCCAGTTGGCATTCCCCAGGCTCAGGCGGGGGAGCACCACGGTGAAGAAATCCAGGCTGCCGGGCGAGGCCAGCATGGTGAGCGCGGTGATGGCGCACAGGGCTGCCGTCGCCCAGGCCACGATCGCCCACCGACCGAGGCGAGCGAACAGGGGGATGAGGAAGATGGGTACCACTTTCAGAGAGGCGGCCAGCGCCAGCGTGATTCCCGCGGCGCGATGGTGCCCGCGGAGCGCGGCCCACAAGGTGGCGGTCAGCAGCAGGAGCCAGAGGCTGGCCACCTGCTGGAAGTGGAGGGTGAGGTAGACCGGCATGAAGATGAAGGCCGCGATCAGGAACAGCCGCCGGGCACTCGGGGTCAGTTCGGGGTTGATGCGCAGGATGAGCCAGAGGGAGGCGATGAAGGCCGCGTGCACCACCAGCAACCAGACGCGCCCCGCCCAGAGCAACCCCAGCGGGGTCAGGGGGGCCAGCGACAGGGCGAACAACGGAGGATAGATGTAGGCCACCGTCCAGGCATGAGTTCCCCAGAGACGTTCGAAGTCGCCGTAGACATTGGTGTGATGCGCCGCCGCCACCGCTCCGCCGAAGTAGTTCTGGAAGTCGAAGCGCAAATCGCCGGGCGTGAGCATGACCCACTGGGAGACGGAGTAGAAGACGTAGTAGCCGATCACCAGGACCAGCACGAGCCGTTCGATGCCCTGGCGCGCCTGTGGCCGGAAAAGCAGCCGGATCCCATACCAGCGGCTCACGCGGCCACCTCCATGGCCGGCGGCGAGGGGGCCACCATGCGCCGGTGCCAGGTCCACGCGGTGAGGGCCACCGGGATGGCCGCGAAGCCATTGAACGGCCCCAGGTGGGCCCCGGTGAAGTAGAGAAGGGGAAGCACCGCGAAGGCGAACAGGGTCGTCTCCACCAGCGGATCCGAGAGGCCGCGCTGGGTTCTCCCCACCAGGGTGGCCACCACCGGGAGCAGCAGGATGGCGTCAAAAGAGTGCGTGTACGGAAGGGCGCACAGCCAGAGCAGCAGGACGGTCAGACCAGTGACCGGCCGGGACGGCGATCGGCGAACCGCCCACACGCCGTAGCCGAGTAGCAACAGACAGGCCACGGCCAGGGCGGCCGTCTTGACCCACCCGCTCAGCAGCGGGTAGTAAAAGCTGTGGAGGGACGCGATGTCGGGCTGGGGACCCTGGACGGAGCGCCACACCTGCACGATGCCCCGCGGCCACTCGAGCAAGCCGGCGCGCAGGATCGCGAAGGCCACCCCCAACGCGATCACCGATCCGAGCCCAAACCCGGCCAGCAGCCGACGTCCCATCCCGGGCACCAAGAGAACCACCACGGCCGGCAGCACGAGCGCCAGGTTGGGCTTGATCCAGATGAGGGACAGCACCAGCCCGGCCAGCCAGGGACGGCGGCCGGCGGCCAACGCCACCGCCGCGCAGAAGGCGCCGAAGATCAGCGGGGTGGCCTGGCCCAGGAACACGTTGATGAAGACCACCGGGGAGAGGGCGACGCCCAGGACGCCGAGCGCCAGCCGGGCGCCCCGCCATCCGAGATGACGCAGCCAGAACCAGGCGCCCGCCACCATCACGACGAGAATGAGGCCGGCGTAGATGGCCGCCGCGACCACCCAGGTGAAGACGGTGAGCGGCACCAGCGCCCAGATGAGCCATGGACCTTCCGGCAGGGGCAGGAAGTCGTAGTAGGCGGGGTCGCCGCCGTGCAGGTGGCGCGGGGCGTTGTAGAGCGCCTCCTCGGTGGCGCCCAGCTGGGACCAGTCATACGGGTTCCCCCCGGCGCGCAGGACGACCGCGCCGGCATAGAAGGCGCGGAAATCCTGTCCCACCGTGGGTGAGGTGAGCATCTGGCGCGTGTAGGCGATGGTCAGCAGGGCCAGGAAGCCAAGCAGGAGCCGGAGCCGAAAGCGGCGACGCCGGTCGGCCACGGCCGGCCCGGTCACGGCCCGGCGTGGGCCGCGAAGGACCGGTTCTGGGGAGTGTCGCGCATCATGACGACCGCGTGGTCCGGCGTGGTTTTGAGCACGAACCAGGCACCGCGCGCCTGCTTCAGCTCGGTGATCAGCGGGTCGTCATCCCGGAAGATGACCCAGTTGACCTGGTAGCGGTCCAGGAGCTTGGGCTGGTCGGGTGCCAGGTAGATGAGGTGGGCATAGTCCTCCAGCAGGGCGTCGCCGGCCAGAGCCGCGTCCCCAAAGATGAAGACCTTCTGCCCGCTGGCGGAGAGCCGGTACACGAGGTAACCGCCCCATCCGTACTGGTTCAGCATGTGGCCAGGCGGCGGATTCTTGGCCAGGAAGGTGGCCGCCTGCACCGGGTAGTCGCGGGCCACCCGTTTGCCGTCCAGGGCCTGGCCGTAGACGGGGGCGGTCGCCCCCACGACGGCCAGGGCGACCAGCGCCAGCACCAGGCTGTTGATCCAGAAGGTGAGGGCGTTGGCGGGCACGGGTCGCAGCCGGACTCGGCTCTGGACGCGCTCCCAGGCTTGCTGGCCGAGATCGGCGAGCAGCGGCACCGCCACGATGACGAACAGCGCCAGGTGGCGCACCGATTGCAAGGCCAGCGCCAGGCCGCCCAGGAACAGCAGGAATGACCGGAGCTCGACCTTGCGGACCACCGCCAGGCCGCAGACGACCAGGAACAGCATGGCCTCGAAGAAACGGATCTCCGCCATGTGGAAGTTGGGTGAGGCCCACTCCACGATGAAGCGTTGCTGCACACCGCTGAGTTGGGTCTGCACCGCGTAGATGTAGAGATTCCAGCCGTTGGGGTTGATGATGATGGCCAGGAGCGACGCCAGCCCGATGAGCCCGAGGTGCTGCAGGCGCACCATCGGCATCGCGTCCGGTCGCCGCAGGACGACCTTGATCAGCTCGGCGACAAACGCCACGCCCAGAAAGATGAAGGCGACCACGAACCCGCCATGCAGGTTGGCCCACAGCACCATCACCAGGGGCAGCGCGTAGAGGGCCCGGCCGTTGCCCTCGCAAAAGCGCTTGATCCAGAGGTAGGTGAGGGCGGCCAGGCAGAAGGTGACCATCTGGATGCGCGGTCCCCAGATCGGGTTGGCGGCTGCCACACCCAGCGCCAGGGCCAGCCCGGCGATCACGAAATTGACCCGCCGATCGATGGCCCGGTAGATCAGCAGAAAGCCGGCGGCTGTGACCAGTCCCAACGCCAGGCTGATCAGGGTCAGCCGGCCCAGGGTGAAGAGGGCGCCCAGGGCGACCTCGCTCAACCACTCGTGGGTGATCCAGGAATGGCCGGCCACGGTGTAGGTGAAGAGGTCCTTATGGGGCACCGCGTGATGCGCCAGGATCCAGTTTCCGGTCGCCAGGTGCCACCAGAAGTCGGGATCGGTCACCGGCTGGATGGCCGGGATCAACAGGATCAGCACCACGGCCAGGGTGAACAGGCGGGGCAGGTCCAGCCACTGGTAGAGCACGGCCGCCCCGGTGGCCGGTCGCCGCTTCGGCTGGCGCGGGAGAGAAGCTACGGAGGCCAATTTAACAGTGTGGTAACGACGGGAAGCACCGGAGTTTGCGAGTGCCGGGCGATCATCCGCCCGCCTGGGAACGCCCGCTCCAGCTTAGCCCGGATCCACCGAGTCGAACTTGCATCTTGGGCGCGGGACGAGCGATCGGTGCGTCGACTCCTGCGCGCGTTCAGTTACGCACCGACGGGCGCGCGCCCTCACGTGCTCGTCGTCTCCTTCCGCTCATCTCGCCCCGCATCCCAATCTGCTTCGTCCGATCGGTGGATCCGGGCTTAGAACACCAACGGGATGAGCCGTCGGGTGCCGGCCGCGTAGGCAGCGTACTCGGGGTAGGTCCGGCGCAGCACGCGCTCCTCGTAGTAGGTGCGCACCACCTCGGCGGCTACGAAGACCACGAACACGATGGCGGGCAGGCCGATGATGGTGGGCAGCACCAGCCCGAAGCCGGCCAGGATCTCGCCCAGATAGATCGGATGCCGGACCAGCCGGTAGGGGCCCGAGGTGACCAGCCCGCGCGCCTCCGGAACAATGCTGAAGCGGTGGCGCAGGTAGGCCAGGGCGTAAATGGCCTCAGTCATGCCCACCGCCAGGCAGAGATTGCTGGCCGTCAGCACCACCAGGCTTTCGGATCGGGCTGGGCTGGGGACCAGGATCATGGCGAACAGGATGAAGCTCCCCACCATGGCGGCGAGCACCGCGACCGGGTTGTGGTCCCGGGCGACCGCCCGGCCGCGGACCATGTACATGGTGAAGAGGAAGGAGAAAAAGGCCAGCGTCAGGAGGCGGTTGACCAGGTACGCGACGGTGGTCCAGTCCTGCCCCAACCGGCCCAGGCCGGCGATGGCCAGCTCGGCCTGAATGACCACCAGGAAGCCAAATACCCCGAGCGGGAGGGCGCGGCCGAAGAAAAACGACAGCCTGGCCGTCATGGGATCCCTTACCGTAACTGGAAATGCGGAAAATTCGTGCCCATTTGACGGTGCCGGCGGCATCATGTAACTGGAAGTCGGCAAATTCCGTGCTAACATAGTGGCCGCCAAAATCGGGATTTTGGCAGGCTTAGGGGGTCTCTAGCCCACATGAATGCTACGGCGGTTGCGGACGAGGTCTTTGATCCTTTCGTCCTGCTGCACCAGTCCGTGATGACGCGCCTCCAGATGCTGGAGGCGGAGGTGGAGCGGACTGAGCAGAAAGCCCACGAGCTGGAACGATCGCTGGAGGCCTTGAAGGAGCATTCCGAAGAGATCGAAGTCACCGAGAAGCACATCCTCAACAACCTCAAACACTTCTCGGCCGATGAGATCCAGACCGTCTATCACGACATCGTGGACGCGCAGCTCAAGCTGGAGCGCGCCCAGGACCAGTACGAAGCGCTGGTCACGCGCCAGGCCGAGCTGAAGGACCAGGGCCAGTTCCTGCGCTCCACCAGCCAGATCCTCCTCGACCTCCAGCGGATGCATGGGGAAGAGAGTCCGCCCAGCCGGGCCGACGGCGAGGCCCAGTTCCGGGACGCCTCACGCCAGGTCTTCCAGATCATCGAAGAGGAGCGGATGCGGATCGCCCGCGACATGCATGACGGTCCCGCGCAATCGATGGCCAATCTCGTACTCCAGGCCGAAATTCTGGAGCGGCTGCTGGATCGCAACCCCAAACAGCTGGTGGCCGAGCTGGCGGAGTTCAAGAACAGCGTGCGCAACGCGCTGGAGGAGACGCGCCAGCTGATCTTCGACCTGCGCCCCATGACGCTGGATGACCTGGGGCTGATCCCCACGCTCCGGAAATACATCAAGGAGTATGGAGACCGCTACGGGTTGACCACGCGCTTCAACGTGGTGGGCCAGGAGCGCCGGTTGCCGACCAACCTGGAGGGGGTCCTCTTCCGGATCATCCAGGAGGCGCTCACCAACGTCCACAAGCACGCCCGGGCCAAGACCGCCGAGGTGACGATGAACCTGCAGCCGGGGCGGGTCACGGTAGTAGTCAAGGATGACGGCCAGGGCTTCGACGTGGCCAGGACGGAGGCCAACCTGCACAAGAATAAGAACCTGGGTCTGCTCAGCATGCGGGAGCGGGCCGAGCTGGAGAAGGGGACGCTGGAGATCCGGAGCCAGCCCGGGCGAGGGACGGAAGTCAAGGTCGAAATCCGGGTCGACAAGAAGTCCTAGTCGAGTCGATCGGCTGGCCTGCAGGTGTTACCAGGTTGTGACAACTCCCGTGCGATTCCTCTGCGGGGACTGCGTTGCTACGGGTGTCGATCGATGCGACACTGACGCTGCGACGCGATCCCTAGTAAGGAGGTGAATCGCAAAATGCTGACCAGCCTTTATCTTCGTCTGCGCGAGCTGCTCAACCGTGAGGAAGGGCAGGGCATGGTAGAGTACGCCCTTATCCTCGTCTTGATCGCTGTGGTTGTTATCGTGGTCCTTATCGTCCTCGGCAACCAGGTCAAGAACGTCTTCTGCAACATCTCGGGCGGCCTGGGCCAGTAAGCCTCGGCTCATAACGAGCACACAAGAGGGCTTCCACGCGGAAGCCCTCTTCGTTTTCCCGCAAGGAAGCTTCGGGATTTGTGGATACAGCATGCGACGGGAGTGCGTGCCGCCGGGTGCGGCGGCGCCCAGTATTCAGGAGGTGAGTTGATTGGCGACCGAGGTGAAGCCGAAGAGCAACCGGCTCCTCATGCTTTTCGGTGTTCTCTGCGCCCTCGGGGCTTTCGGGTTGGCACTGATGCTCGGAAAGACCAGTGGGGGTTCGATTGGTGGAGGAGGCGGCCCGAAAAACATCCCGGTGGTGGTCGCTACCCGAGACATCCCGCCCGCGACCCAGCTGACGACCGACATGGTGACGATCCAGTACTACAGCTCGGACCAGCAGCCCCCCTTTGCATTCAAGTCAAAGGACCTGGTGGTCGGGAAGTACTCCGCCATCACCATCCACCTGAATGAGCCCCTGTCCGACAACCTGCTGGTCGCCTCCGCGGATAAGGTGACCGTGACCAAGCAGCCCTACCTTGACATTCCGACCGGGCAGGTCGGCATGCAGATCCCCACCGGGGAGCTGGTCGGCGCTGGCGGTTACATCCAGCCCGAAGACCGAATCGATGTCATCGTGACGCTGGGGGCGACGACCAAGACGGCCTTCCACAACTTGCGGGTCCTGCGCGTCGGACCGGCCGGCGGCCAGAACACGCGGGGCATCAGCAGCAGCTTGACCGTCGTGGTCACCCTGCAGCAGGCGGAAGACCTGAAGTTCCTGATCGACAACACCAACTACCGGTACGTGCTCAAGTCGGTCAAGGACTACGATCAGCCGGACCCGGATACCCTGGGAACGGACATCAATACCTTCAAGGCCACGTACCACCTCCACTAAACCCTGAGGAGACCGGACATTGACCACCTGCTGCGGAGCAGGGAGCGATGGCGGGAAGAGGGACCGGGTCCCTCTTCCCGTTGACAGATTCCCCGCGAAGTCAGAAGATTTCGCGGGGATAGCTTATGTGGGAAATCACCGAATGGGGCTGGTATCGATGAATCCGGGCAAGCGGGTGCAGGGATGAGCGACGGGCTGATCAAGGTCCTGATCGTCGACGACATTCCGAGCACGCTCGACAACCTGCAGAAACTGCTCTCGTTCGAGCCCGACATTCAGGTCGTCGGCACGGCCACCAACGGCAAGGAAGCCATCGACCTGTCCAAGAAGTCCGCCCCGGACATCGTCCTGATGGACGTCAACATGCCCATCATGGATGGCATCCAGGCGACTGAGATCCTGGCCCAGGAGATTCCCAACTCGCCGGTCATCATCATGTCCGTCCAGGGAGAGCGCGACTACCTGCGGCGGGCGATGCAGTCGGGGGCCCGGGAGTTCCTGATCAAGCCGTTCTCCGGCGACGAGCTGATCGCCAGCATCCGGCGGGTGTACCAGCTCGAGCAAAAGAAAGAGTCGTTTATGGCCAAGGCTCCGGCCGCCACCGCGGCGGGCGGCGCCGCCCCGGCCGTGGCCGCCCGTCCGCGCCCAGACCAGAGCCAGGTCATCTTCTTCTATTCGGGCAAGGGTGGGGTGGGCAAGTCCTTGATCGCCGCCAACCTGGCGGTGTCGATGGCCAAAGAGACCAAGGCCCGGGTGGCTCTGGTCGACCTGGATCTCCAATTTGGCGACATCGGGGTGCTCCTGAACCTGGACCACTCGCAGGGGATCACCGACCTGGTCGAAAACATCGAGCACATGGACCCGGATTTCATTCGCGAAGTCATGGTGGAGGGGCCCTTCGGGGTCAAAGTCCTGCTCTCGCCCATCAGCCCCGAGCTGGCGGACCTGGTCACCGTCGACCATATCCGGAAGATCTTTGCCGAGATGCGGAAGATCTTCGACTTCATCATCGTCGACTCCGGGACCCACCTGGGGGAAATCAACCTGGAAGTGCTCGACCACGCCGACCGAATCGTGGTGGTGACGTCGCTTAGCATCCCGGCCATCAAGGACACCAAGCTGGCCCTCAAGATCTTCGACTCCCTGTCCGTCTCTCCCGACCGGGTCATCCTGCTGCTAAACAAGTCCGACGCGCACTCGGAGTTCAACAAGGAAAGTGTGGAAGCCAACCTGCGCTTCCCGATCACGGCCCAGATTCCCAACGATGCCAAGCTGGTGATCAACTCCATCAACCGGGGCAACCCGTTTGTGACCACCCACCCGGAGTCGGAAATCAGCCAGCGGATCCGGGAGCTGGTCGGCAAGATGCTGCCCACCGCCCCGGTCAAAGAAGTCGAGGTCATCGACAAAAAGCAAAAGAAGGGCCTCTTCGCCCGGCGATAGGCCTATGCACCCCACTTTCCGCGTCCCTGCACGCTCTCCAAGGTCACGCTCCGTCCAGTGGTCGACCACAGGGCGTAGTATTGGCCAGGGCCGGGTCTAGCCATGTCCCTCCTGGATCGCGTTCAGAAACAGCAGGGGCCCGACCCCAGCGTGCCGGAAGGGGCCTACGTGCCCCAGGCCGGCCAGCCCGCGGCCCGGCCCCCGCAGGGCCGGATGAATACGGCGTCGGCTCGGCCTCGGACTCCTTTCGAGCAGACCACGGAGCGGGTCAAGGTGCGACTACAGGCCCGCCTGATCGAGGAGATCGACCAGACCGAGGAGCAGAGCCAGGACGAGACCGCCGTCCGCATCGTGGAGCTGCTCGACGCCGTGGTGGCCGAGCTGGGGCTGACCATGACCAAGCTCGAAAAGCAGAAGCTGCAGGACTCGGTGCTGCACGACTTCCTGGGGCTGGGCCCCATCGAGTCGCTGGTGAATGATCCGGCTGTCACCGAAATCATGGTCAACGGCCCCAACCAGGTGTTCGTCGAACAGAAGGGCAAGCTCACCCTGAGCAGCATCCAGTTCGAAAGCGATTCGCAGCTGCGCCGAGTCATCGATCGGATCGTGTCCACCATCGGCCGGCGGATCGATGAGAGCTCGCCCATGGTGGACGCTCGGCTCAAGGACGGGTCCCGTGTCAATGTCATCATCCCGCCGCTGGCGTTGAACGGCGCCATCCTGACCATCCGGAAGTTCTCCAAAACGCCCTACATGATCAACGACCTGATCAAATTCGGGACGATCACCGAGCCCATGGCGAATTTCTGCCGGGCCGCCGTGCGGTCCCGCCTGAACATCCTGGTCTCCGGGGGGACCGGCTCCGGCAAGACCACAACCCTCAACGTCCTGTCCAGTTTCATCCCGGAGGAAGAGCGGATCGTGACCGTGGAGGACGCGGCCGAGCTCCAGCTGAACCAGGACCACGTTGTAACACTTGAGTCACGACCCGCCAACGTCGAGGGCCGGGGGCGGATCGCGATCCGCGACCTGGTCGTCAACGCCCTTCGTATGCGGCCAGATCGGATCGTGGTCGGCGAGTGTCGCGGGGGCGAGGCCCTGGACATGCTCCAGGCCATGAACACCGGTCATGACGGATCGTTAACGACCATCCACGCCAACTCGCCACATGACAGTTTGAACCGCCTGGAAACGTTGGTGTTAATGGCGGGAGCCGAATTGCCGTCTCGGGCCATCCGAGAGCAGATCAGCTCCGCCATAAACGTCATCGTGCAGCAGAGCCGCCTTCGAGATGGTCAGCGAAAGGTCATCGCCATCAGTGAAGTCATCGGACTGCACGGCGACCAGATCAAAACGCAGGACATTTTTGTGTTCAAGCAAACCGGCGTAGGTGAAGACGGTAGGGTGCAGGGCTACTTCACGCCCACCGGCATCATGCCCAAGTATTTCGACCATATGCAATCGTCCGGCGAGGGCGTGTCCAAGGACCTGTTCAAGCCGGTGCCGGATCCCGCCGGAAAAGGAGGCGCATAGATGACCACCATCTTCATCGGCCTGGCGGCAGCCGTCGGCGTCCTGATCATCTTCATGGGGTTGGCGTCCAACCGGGGTTCCCAGGACCCGGACCTGCACATGGATGCGTACGCCCCCGGAGGCGGGTCAGGCAAAAGCGGCCTGGTGGACGGCATGCTGGAGGGGTTCAACAGGCGCCTGACGCGCAAAGGCGGTCGGACGTCGGGCTTGGCCGACGAGCTGATGCGGGCCGACCTCAAGCTGCGCGTGTCGGAGTACGTGATCCTGGTCATTGGCCTCATCGTGGTGCTGGTGCTGGTCATCTACCTGCGCTTCCACAACGTGTTCCTGGCCGTGTTCGGGATCCCGGTCGGGTACTTCGGCCCCGGTTTCTATCTGAAGTTTCGCCAGCGGCGCCGGCTGAAGGCGTTCAACAACCAGCTGGGCGACACCATCGTCCTGCTCTCGAACGCGCTCAAGGCCGGCTACTCCTTCGCCCAGGCCATGGCGACCATCGCCAAGAGCTCCTCGCCACCCATGGCCGATGAGTTCGGCCGCGCCGTCCGCGAGATGAACCTGGGCGTGGCCGTGGACGACGCCCTGCAGCATATGGTCAAGCGCATCGAGAGCGAGGACTTTGACCTGATGGTCACCGCCGTCCAGATCCACCGGGTGGTCGGCGGCAACCTGGCCGAAATCCTGGACACCATCGCCTTCACCATCCGCGAACGGATCCGGATCCAGGGCGAGATCCGCACCCTCACCGCCCAGGCCCGCGCGTCGGGCTACATCATCACCGGCCTGCCCTTCGCGCTGGCGCTCGTCCTGACCTTCATCAGCCCGAGCTATATCACGCCCCTCTTCCATGAGTGGCTGGGCTATGTCCTGATCGGCATCGGTCTCATCTCGATCGCGATCGGCTACGGCATCATCAGCAAGATCACAAACATCGAGGTATAGGTGTAGCCTTGAATATTTTCCAAGTCATCTTCGGGATCGTGGCGTTTGGCGGAGTCCTGATCTTTTTCCAGGCTGTCACGGCCAAGCCCCGCGCCGACCTGATTGCCGAGCGCCTGTCGCAGTATCGGGATCACAACCTGACCCTCGATGAGATCGAGCTGTCGCTGCCGTTCACCGAACGGTTCGTCAGGCCGGCCCTGGACCGGCTCGGGTCCCTGCTCACCTCCCGGATGGCCAAGAACCGGCAGGTCGTGATGCAGAACAAGCTGAACCTGGCCGGCCGTCCGTACGGCCTCAGTGTCAACGCCTTCGAAGTGCTCAAGGTGATTGCCCTGCTGGTCTTCGGCACCCTGGGGCTGTGGTTCACCCTTGTCCTGGGGATCAAGCTGCCAGTCCAGGCCGCGCTGGTGGTGGCGGCGGGCGCCCTGGGCCGCTATATGCCCGATGTCTGGCTCAATGGCAAGATGAAGGGCCGCCAGAAAGAGCTGCGGCTGGCTCTCCCCAACGCGCTGGACCTGCTCACCATCTCGGTGGAGGCCGGGCTGGGCTTCGACGCCGCCATCGGCCGCCTGATCGAGAAGTTCCACAACTCGCTCACCGACGAGTTCGCCCAGGTGCTCAACGAGATCCGCTTGGGCCGGCCGCGCCTAGAGGCGCTGGACGAGATGGGGCGGCGTTCGGGCGTGGAGGAGCTGCATACCTTCACCCAGGCGCTCATCCAGTCCGAGCAGCTCGGGGTGGGCATCGCCAAGGTGCTCCGCATCCAGTCCGAGGAGATGCGGCGCCGCCGCCGGCAGCGGGCAGAGGAGCAGGCGGCCCAGGCGCCCCTGAAGATGCTCTTCCCGATGATCGGGTGTATCTTCCCAACCCTGTTCATCGTCCTGATGGGCCCGGCCGTCATCATCATCATCCATACCTTCCAGCACAAATAAGCTTTCTTCCGGCGCGTCCCGTGCGGTATGATTCAAGGGAGAGGTTTTGCGCCTAACGAAAACCGACGGGACCGTCGTCGCCCAGCCGCTGGAAGAGGCCACCAACCTGTATACGCAGGGGATGGGGCTGATGTTCCGGCGGACCATCCCGGCCGGCGGGGGCTTGCTGATCTATCGCTGCAATGGGATCCACATGATGTTCATGCGCTTTGCCATCGATGCGGTGTTCCTGGACAAGTCCAATACGGTGGTCAAGGTCTATCACCGGCTGCTTCCCTGGATTGGGCTCATCCCGTTCGTGTGGAAAGCGGACCGGGTGGCCGAGCTCCCCGCCGGGACCGCCAGGCGGCTGCACCTGGAGCGGGGGGATCGCCTGGCGCTCTCGGCCTGAGCGCCGCGCTGCTCGACCTGCTGTTTCCCCCGCGATGCGCGGGCTGCCGAGCGCCCGGGTCAGGCTGGTGCCCGGCGTGTGCCGCCAGCCTGCGCCCGGTCCCGATCGAGTGGTTGGACGGATCGCCATTGATCGCCGCCGCACGGCTGGAGGGCGCCTGGCAGCGCGCCATCCACACCTATAAGTATCGCGGCCGGCCGCAGCTGGCCGCCGCCCTGGCCGGCCACCTGGCGCGCGCCGTGCAGGCGGCCGGCATCGGCCCCGCCGGGCTCACCTTCATTCCGCTGCACCCGGCCCGTCAGCGAGCCCGCGGATTCAACCAGGCGGAACGGCTGGCCCGCTGCCTGGCGCCCCGCCTGGGCCTCCCGCTGCACGCGGGCCTGACCCGCGACCGGGATACGCCGCCCCAGGTTGGACTGGATCAGGCGGCGCGTGAAGGCAACGTGGCCGGCGCCTTCCGCTGGGCCGCCCCGGATCCGCCCCCGCCCGGGCTGGCCCTGGTGGACGACGTGTGCACCACGGGGGCGACCCTCCAGGCGGCCGCCCAGGCGGTCGCCGCCGCCGGTGGGCGGCTCTCGGGCTACCTGGTCCTGGCTGTCGCGCCGGTGCAAACTTTGCCGGGTGGGCTCGTTACATCGGGCAGGGTTCGCCTGCCCGAGACTCCTGTGCAAGGAGAGCACACCTGATGGTCAACGCCTCGGAGGTTTCCCACGACGAGCTGCAGCGCTATTACGACGCGCTGGGCCCCATCCGCGACCTCGTTCTCGACCAGAGTCTGACCGAAGTCATGGTCAACGGACCCGAAAACATCTACGTCGAACGGGCCGGCAAGATCCTGCTCACGGACCGGAAGTTCGATGACGAGAATCACCTGCTCCGGGTCATCGACTTCATCGTCTCCGCGGTCGGCCGGCGGATCGACTTCCGCACCCCGATGGTCGATGCCCGGTTGCTGGACGGCTCCCGTGTGAACGCCGTGATCGCGCCGATTGCCCTCGATGGCCCCATGCTGACCATCCGGAAGTTCTCACGGGACCCGTATCAAGCCGAGGACCTGGTGAACTTTGGCACCATCAGCCCCGAGGCGGTCGGCTTCCTGAAAGCCTGCGTCATGGCCCGCGCCAACTTGCTCATCTCGGGCGGGACCGGCACCGGGAAGACCACCCTGCTCAACGTCTGCTCCTCGTTCATCCCGACGGACGAACGGATCGTGACCATTGAGGATGCGGCCGAGCTCCAGCTCCACCAGGAGCACGTCTGCCGCATGGAATCGCGTCCGCCCGACCTCAACGGGGAGCATCGGGTCGGCATCCGCGACCTGGTCATCAACTCCCTCCGTATGCGCCCCGATCGGATCGTGGTCGGCGAGTGTCGTGCCGGCGAGGCCCTGGACATGTTGCAGGCCATGAACACCGGCCACGATGGATCGCTGACCACCCTTCATGCCAACAGCACTCGCGATGCGCTGTCCCGGCTGGAGACGATGGTGCTGATGGCCGGTATCGACCTCCCCATGCGGGCCATCCGGCAGCAGGTGGCCTCGGCCATCGACCTGATCATCCAGCTGTCCCGGATGCGGGACGGCGGTCGCAAGGTCACCAGCATCACCGAGATCACCGGCATGGAAGGCGACACCATCACCATGCAGGAGATCTTCCTCTTCGAGTCGCATGGGGTGGACAAGCAGGGCAATATCAAAGGCGTGTTCCGCCCCACCGGGATCCGGCCCCACATCATGGACAAGCTGTTCGCCGCCGGTGTGCCGATCCCACCGGAGCTGGCACGGGTCTTCCCAGACCGTCGGGCCGCCGAGGGCGGGTCCGAACGCCGCACGGCATGAGCCCGGGGCCGCTGGGCGCCCTGCTGGCGGTCCTTCGCACCGCCGCGGCCAGCCTGCTGGTGAGCGGGATCATGGTCCTTAGCCAGCAACCCGTTTTTGCCTAGGCGTCGACGAGACGGGGGGATCTGCTCCCCGTCCTTATACTGGTGACAGTTCGACCAGATCTC
>WNFE01000699.1_pt1 | contig 23797 bp, 23 predicted proteins | sample 5400451 | NCBI WGS metagenome assembly WNFE01 (sample SAMN13153344, study PRJNA577476) | soil metagenome | isolation source: 200 cm saprolite under Douglas fir tree site 2 hole 2 | place: USA:California | collected 2015-04-18
TGCCGCATGATATCTCGTTGTGCTTGAATTTGTTGTTGAGGATGTGCTTGCACATCGAATTCATAAGAATGGCGGTATCGATCGCATCCGCGAAGGCATTGCTAGGATTGAACAGCACCATTAATCGGTCGCCGATGATACCGCGGACGTGCCCGCGATACTCAGCCGCGCATCGTGTCATCGCCCGGACAAACGCTGAATAAAGTTTCGCAACAGTCTGAGGTCGGTGGCTTAGGTTCAGATCGGTCGAGCGCCGGATGTCGACATAGAGGACTGCTGTCTCGATCACCTTACACCGCTGCACCCGAGCGTCCAGATTCGGAAACGTGATCGCACCGTCATTAGAGTGCGGCACAGCCATTGTCTTTGTGACATCGATAGCGAAATCCGACGCCAGAATCGCAGATATCTCGTCCGCTGTTTCATCTCGAACGTCGGCGACCGACATCTTCTCCTCCTACGACAGGGCTCTCAGTAGAGCTATAAGGAACGCGAACATGAGCAAGACGAGCGCGATGAATATGAAGAGTACGGCTCGATTGAAGGCGTCGAATTTGTGCTGAGCTATCCGGCTCGTGATCACAGTCTGACCGCAAACATCAGCGATATAATCATCTGTTAGCACTCGGTCACTCTCTGGGCGATAACGCTGTGTAATCTCAATCTTCAGTGTATCCGGCTCCATTTGCCGGATATCGCCGAAAAACAGCAGGCTAGGTCGCGGAGTGGTCCTGGGCCGTCCGAAGAACAGACTGGCGAACGTCCTTCTCGGTCGCCGAATGAACTCTCTCGGATCGGTCATCGGCAGAAGCGCAGAAATGGCCTGTAACGCGCCGAGTAGGAAAAGCAATTCTGCCGCGAATAGGAGCGCCGCGATCGATCCCGGCATTTGTCTCTCTTGGGCGCTAAGGAGCAAACTCCCGATCCCCGCGAGCCACGCCGACGCAAAGGCTAGTAACACCCCGTTCTTGGCATCCCCGTACTTTACCCAATCTGTGGCACGGCCAAGATTGGCGGTCAGCACCTTCTCGAAGGCAGCTTCCTGATCGTTTGCCATGTGATCGCTATCGGCCCGGACCTTCACCTCACCCCGGCTTATTCCGCCTGAGCGCCCGCAGCTTGTCGCCGTCGCCCGGCTCCCCCTTCTCGCCCCAGCGGCGCAGGTTCGGCGCGGCGAGGCCGAACAGGTCGAGCACGCGGCCGAGCGTGTGGTCGATCATGTCCTCGAGGCTGTGCGGGCGCGCATAGAACGCCGGCACCGGCGGCGCGATGATGGCGCCCATCTCGGCGAGCGCGGCCATCGTGCGCAGGTGCCCCAAATGGAGCGGCGTCTCGCGCACCATGAGGACGAGGCGGCGGCGCTCCTTGAGGGCGACGTCGGCGGCGCGGGTGAGGAGGGTCGAGGTCGCGCCGGTGGCGATCTCGGACATGCTGCGGATCGAGCAGGGCGCGACGATCATGCCGAGGCACTGGAACGAGCCCGAGGCGAGCGGCGCCGCCATGTCGGTGACGGCGTGGCAGCGCCGGGCGAGGGCGTGCACCTCCGCCACCTTGAGCTGGGTCTCGTGCGCCAGCGCCACCTCGGCCGCCTTGGTCATCACCAGATGCGTCTCGACGGGAAGGGCGCGCAGCATCTCCAGGAGGCGCACGCCATAGATGACGCCGGAGGCGCCGCTGATGCCGATGACGAGCCGCTTGTGTTCATCCATTGGGGCTACCGCTCGGGCGAGAATCGCCCTGGAAGATCGCTGCGGGCGTGAGCATATCCCTCTTGGTACGGCGCTCCAATCGGCGTTAGCATGAGGGTGTCAGCAGCCCTCGCCTTTTCACAGGAGGAGCCATGTCGCTGCAGGATCGTATCGAGTCCCTCCGCGCCCGTCATCGCAGCCTGGAGGATGCCATCGATCAAGAAATCCACCGCCCCCTGCCCAATGACGACGTCGTCCACGACCTGAAGCGCCAGAAGCTGCGAATAAAAGACGAGATCGCCCAGCTCGAACACACTGGATAGACAATCCAAACCAAACATTCACCCTGAATTCGAGTAACCGGACTCCGCTCCGGTTGAGGCGCTACCCTTTTCGTCGTCGCCCAGAGATACGCGCGGCGCTGGACCCCCGCTTTGCGCGCTACCGGATTCCCGCATCGCCCATGCGGCCCCTCCCCCCTTGAGGGGGAGGGAAGGGTGGGGGGGGCGCCGGGCCATGAGCCATCGTCTTTGGGAACAAACACCGAAGGCGTGTTGTCAGCGCTTCTCGAAGCGCTCCGCGCTTGCCCCCCCTCCCTTCCCTCCCCCTCAAGGGGGGAGGGGCATGGGCGCACACCGCGCCTACGCCAAGGCCTTCGCCTGCTCGCGCAGGGCGAATTTCTGCACCTTGCCGGTGGAGGTCTTGGGCAGCGGGCCGAACACCACGGTCTTCGGCACCTTGAAGCGCGCCATGTGCCCGCGGCAGAAGCCGATGACCTCCTCGGCCGTGGCTTGGGCGCCCGGCTTCAAGGTGACGAAGGCGCAGGGCGTCTCGCCCCAGGTGGCGTCCGGCCGCGCCACCACCGCCGCCTCCAGCACCGCCGGGTGGCGATAGAGCACGCTCTCGACCTCGATGGTCGAGATGTTCTCGCCGCCGGAGATGATGATGTCCTTCGAGCGGTCCTTGATCTCGATATAGCCGTCCGCGTGCATGACGCCGAGATCGCCGGTGTGGAACCAGCCGCCGGCGAAGGCCTCTTGCGTCGCCTTGGCGTTCTTGAGATAGCCCTTCATGACGATGTTGCCGCGCATGAAGACCTCGCCGATGGTCTGGCCGTCGCGCGGCGTGGGCTGGAGCGTGTTGGCGTCGGCCACGCTCAGCCCCTCGAGCACGTGGTAGGGGACGCCCTGGCGCGCCTTGCGGGCGGAGATCTCCTCCGGCGGGAGCGCGTCCCATTCCTCGTGCCAGGCGCACACGGTCGCCGGGCCGTAGCTCTCGGTCAGGCCGTAGACATGGATGATGCGGAAGCCGAGCTTCTCCATGCCCTCGATGACGGCGGCGGGCGGCGCCGCGCCGGCGGTCATCATGCGCACGTCGCGCCCGGCGATGGCGCGGCGCATCGCCTCGGGCGCGTTGAGCAGCAGGTTCATGACGATCGGCGCGCCGCACAGATGGGTCACGCCGGATTGGGCGATCGCGGCATAGATCGCCGCCGCCTCGACCCGGCGCAGGCAGACATGCGTGCCCGCCAGCGCCGTCACCGTCCACGGGAAGCACCAGCCGTTGCAATGGAACATCGGCAGGGTCCAGAGATAGACCGGGTGCTGCGGCAGGCTCCAGACCAGGGCGTTGCCGAGCGCGTTCAGATAGGCGCCGCGGTGGTGGTAGACGACGCCTTTGGGATTGCCGGTGGTGCCGGAGGTGTAATTGAGCGAAATCGCGTCCCATTCGTCGTCGGGATTGGTCCAGTGATGGTCCGGATCGCCCGCGGAAATGAAGCGCTCGTAATCCGTTTTCCCGAGCAATTTGCCGGGCGGGGCGAGGGTGTCGTCGATGTCGATGACCAGCGGCTTGCGCTTCAGGGGCGCGAGCGCCTGCTCGACCACGCCCGAGAACTCGCGGTCGGTGATCAGCACCTTGGCCTCGCTATGTCCCAGGATGAAGCCGATCATGGCCGAATCGAGCCGGATGTTGAGCGCATTGAGCACTCCGCCCGCCATGGCGACGCCGAAATGCGCCTCGAACGCCTCGGGCGTGTTGGTCGCCATCAGCGCCACCGTGTCGTTCTTGCCGACCCCGGCCCGGCTGAGCGCGCTGGCGAGGCGCCGGCAGCGCCGGTAGCTCTCGGCCCAGCTGTAGCGCCGCTCGCCATGCACCACGGCGAGCCGGTCCGGGAACACGGCGGCGCTGCGGGCGATGAAGCCCAACGGCGACAGCGGCACGTAATTCGCCGCATTGCGGTCGAGATCGACGGTGTAGGGGCTGCGCATCTCCGCCATCTTCGCTCTCCCTGATCGGCCGGCTTGGCAACATCCGGGCCTTGCCGCACTATCCGCGGGCGGACACCGCTATTTAATACGAATATGTCGCACCATGACTAGCCGCTACGCCGAGGCCTATCGCCGCTCGCTCGCCGATCCCGAGGGCTTCTGGGGCGAGGCGGCGCAGGGCATCGAATGGGAGAAGCGCTGGGATCGCGTGCTCGACGCTGATAACCCGCCGTTTTACCGCTGGTTTCCCGGCGGCCGGCTCAACACCTGCCACAACGCCCTCGACCGCCATGTCGCCGGCGGCCGCGCCGAGCAGGCGGCGCTCATCTACGACAGCCCGGTGACCGGGCAAATCCAGCGCTTCACCTATCGCGCGCTGCGCGACGAGGTGGCGCTGCTGGCGGGCGCGCTCCGGGATCTCGGCGTCGTCAAGGGCGACCGCGTCCTCATCTACATGCCGATGGTGCCGGAAGCGGTGATGGCGATGCTCGCCTGTGCGCGGCTCGGCGCCATCCACTCGGTCGTGTTCGGCGGCTTCGCCGCGCCCGAGCTCGCCACGCGCATCGACGACGCCACGCCCAAGGTGATCCTCTCCGCCTCCTGCGGCGTCGAGGTGCAGCGCGTCATCCCCTACAAGCCGCTGCTCGACCAGGCGATCGAGCTCGCCAAATCCAAGCCGCGCGCCTGCGTGATCCTGCAGCGGCCGATGGCGCGGGCGCCGCTCGCCGCCGGCCGCGACCACGATTGGCGCGAGCTCGTCGCCCAGGCGCGTCCCGCCGATTGTGTCGCCGTCGATGCCACCGACCCGCTCTACATCCTCTACACCTCGGGCACGACCGGCATCCCCAAGGGCATCGTGCGCCACAATGGCGGCCATGCCGTCGCCCTCCATTGGTCGATGCACAACATCTACGGGCTCGAGCCCGGCGAGGTGTTCTGGACGGCGTCCGATGTCGGCTGGGTGGTCGGCCATTCCTACATCGTCTACGCGCCCTTGATCTATGGCTGCACCAGCGTCCTCTACGAGGGAAAGCCCGTCGGTACGCCCGATGCCGGCGCGTTCTGGCGCGTCATCGCCGCGCACGGCGTCAGCGTCATGTTCACCGCGCCGACGGCGTTCCGCGCCATCAAGCGCGAGGACCCCGACGGCAAGCTCATCCGCAAATATGATCTGTCGAAATTCCGCGGACTCTTCCTCGCCGGCGAGCGCGCCGATCCGCCGACGGTCGAATGGGCCGAGCAGCAGCTCAAGGTCCCCGTGATCGACCATTGGTGGCAGACCGAGACCGGCTGGCCGATCACCGCCAATTGCCTCGGCCTCGAGCCGATGCCGGTGAAGCACGGTTCCTCGACCAAGCCGGCGCCGGGCTGGGATCTGCGCGTGCTCGGGCCCGACGGGCACGAGGTGAAACGCGGCGAGATCGGCGCGCTGTGCCTGAAGCTGCCGCTGCCGCCGGGCGCGTTGCCGACCTTGTGGAACGCCGACGAGCGCTTCGTCGACTCCTATCTCAAGGAATATCCCGGTCATTACGAGACCGCCGATGCCGGCTATGTCGATGCGGACGGCTATGTCTTCGTCATGACGCGCACCGACGACATCATCAATGTCGCCGGCCATCGCCTGTCGACCGGCGGCATCGAGGAGGTGCTGGCGGCGCACCCGGATGTCGCGGAATGCGCGGTGATCGGCGTCGCCGACGGCTTGAAAGGCCAGGTGCCCGTGGGCTTTCTCGTGCTCAAGGCCGGCGCTCAGCGCCTGCCGGCGCAAGTCGCGGCGGAAGCGGTCAAGCTGGTGCGCGACCGCATCGGCCCGGTGGCGAGCTTCAAGACGGCGATGGTGGTGCAGCGCCTGCCCAAGACGCGCTCCGGCAAGATCCTGCGCGGCACCATGCGGCGCATCGCCGATGGCGAGGATTACAAGACGCCCGCCACCATCGACGACCCCGCCATCCTCGGCGAGATCGCCGACACGCTCAAAGACGCGGGCTACGCCAAGGCGTGAGCCTTCGCCGGGGAGAGGACATGGCCTGGGAAAAGCCGACGCAGCAGACGATCGCCGTCTTCGACAGCATGGTGCCGCAACACCCGAAAGTCGAACGCCGCAAGATGTTCGGCTTTCCGGTCGCGTTCGCCAACGGCAACATGTTTCTGGGGCTGCACGAGAACCGCATGATCCTTCGCCTCGGCGAGAAGGAGCGGGAGCGTTTCCTCGCCAGTTTCGACGCGAGCGTCTTCGAGCCCATGGCGGGCCGACCCATGCGCGAGTACGTGGTCGTTCCCGAACAGCTCCTCGGCGACCCCGCGGGCTTGCAAAGCTGGTGCGACCGCGCGCTCAACTATGCGCTGTCGCTGCCGCCGAGGGCGGCGAAAAAAGCCGGCGCCGACAAGAAGAAGGCGAAGACGGCCAAACCCAGACGCCGCGCGCGCGCGCGCCGACCCTAACCGCAAGCCGCTATATATGGCCGATGCGTCCGCGCGGATGCGGCCGGCGAAGTAGCCGGGCCAAGCGCGCAGCTTAGTGGGGCGCGCCGTCCTCCGACCCCGCATAGGATTCCGCCGCCTCGTCCGGCCCGGGGGCGGCGACTTCCACTGGCTTCTTGCCGCGATTGGCGCGGGCCACGGCGGCCTCGAGCTCCGGCAGCGTGCACAAGCCGACGGCGACCGGGTGCCGCGGCTTGATGTTGGGCGAATTCCAATGCGTGCGGTCGCGCACCGCCTGAATGGTCGGCTTGGTCGTGCCGATCAGCTTCGAGACCTGCCCGTCGCTGAGCTCCGGATGGCTCTTCAGCAGCCAGGCGATCGCGTCGGGCTTGTCCTGGCGCTTGGCGATCGGCGTGTAGCGCGGGCCGCGGTGCTTGAACATCGGCACCGGCATCGCCTCGGCGGATACCTTGAGACGCGCCGCCGGGTCCTTCTGGCAGCGCTCGATCTCCTCCAGCGTAAGCTGGCCGTTGACGATCGGGTCGAGCCCCTGCATCTGCACCGCCACTTCGCCGTCGGCGATCGCCTGCACCTCGAGCGGATGCAGCCCGCAGAAATCGCCGATCTGGTCGAAGGTGAGGGACGTGTTCTCGACGAGCCACACGGCCGTGGCCTTCGGCATGAGCGGCAGCGCCATCAATTCCTCCTTGCGTACCAATAATTTACCGTAGCCTGCCAGCGGCGCCCCGAGGACGCGCGGCAGGGGAACGATGATGTCTCGGATAGGCGCTATATAGTGGGTCAGCCGCGAAGTGGAAAGAGCATTTCGCGGGCGTCTGCCTAGGCCGTGAGCATGATCTTGCCGATATGCGCCGAGCTCTCCATCAGCCGGTGCGCCTCGGAAACCTCGCTCAGCGGGAAGACGCGGTAGATCTGCGGCTTGACCTTGCCCTGCTCGAGCAGCGGCCAGACTTCGCGGTGCAGCGCGGCGGCGATCGCGCCCTTCTGCTCGACCGGGCGGACGCGCAAGGTCGAGCCGGTGAGCCAGCCGCGCTTCAGCATCAGAGGCATGAGGTTGATCTCGTTCTGCGCGCCATGCAGGAAGGCGATGTAGACGAGACGGCCGTCGACGGCGAGCGCGCTGATGTTGCGCTGGATGTAGTCGCCGCCGACCATGTCGAGGATGACATCGACGCCGCGGCCGGAAGTCGCGTCCTTGATCACCTTGACGAAGTCCTCGTGCTTGTAGTCGATGCCGCGGGTGGCGCCGAGCTTCTCGCAGGCATGGCATTTGTCGCGGCTCCCCGCGGTCGCGAAGATCGCTTGCGCGCCGAACGCCTTGGCGAGCTGGATCGCCGTCGTGCCGATGCCGCTGCTGCCGCCGTGGATCAGCACGCTCTCGCCGGCCTTCAAGCCGCCGCGCTCGAAGACGTTATGCCAGACGGTGAAGAAGTTCTCCGGCAGCGCCGCCGCCTCGACCATGCTGAAGCCCCTGGGTACCGGCAGGCATTGCGGCTCGGGCGCGGGACAATAGGTCGCGTAGCCGCCACCGGTCACCAAGGCGCAGACCGGGTCGCCGATCTTGGTGTGGTGGACGCCGAGGCCGATCGCCACCACCTTGCCGGCGACCTCGAGCCCGGGAATGTCGGAGGCGCCCGGCGGCGGCGGATAGGCGCCCTGGCGCTGCATGATGTCCGGCCGGTTGACGCCGGCGGCGGCGACCTCGATCAGCACTTCGCCGGCGCCGGGCATGGGCACCGGACGGATGGTCTGCTTCAGCATCTCGGGCCCGCCGCCCGGCGCGGTGATCTCGATCGCGATCATGGTGGCGGGCAGGGCGGACATGGCGTCGTTCCTCTGGACTGCTCGGTCGATTGCACCTCTAGCCGGATCGCGCCACACTGGCAACCGCCCGAGCGACGAGGAGAAAGCCATGGACGAGGAGGATTTGCTCCCGCGCCAGAAGCGCCCGGCCAAGAAGGATCTGACCCCGCTGGCGATCGCCGAGCTGGAGACGTACATCGCCGAGCTCGAGGCCGAGATCGCGCGCGCCCGCGACGAGATTTCCGCCAAGCGCAAGCAGCGCGGCGGCGCCGACGCGCTGTTCAAGCGGTGAGGGGGGTCGGCGAGATCCCGCTCACCGCAGTCGGGACCGGCGGGGCAGCTGCTCTCTTCGATGCGCATGCGCAGAGCGCAGCCGCGCTCATCGACGCGGCGCTGCGCAGCTATCCCTTCCTGCCGACCGCTGCCGCAATCGCCGATCGCCTCTCGCGTCGCTGGCTGGAGCGCCAGGAGAACCCCTACCTTGACGAGATCCGCCACGTCGCGGCGCAGCTCGGGCGTCCCGGCGCCTACTTTCTCAACATCGTCTATGAATGGGCTTGCTCGACGAGCGCGGCGCCCGATCCCGGCGGGCCAGGCGCGCGGCTCATTCGCGTGCTCGACTGGGGGCTCACCGGCATCGGCCGCCATGTCGTGATCGCGCGACAGGAGAGCGCGTGCGGCCCTTTCTACAATGCGACATGGCCGGGCTTTGCCGGCGTGCTCACGGGCATGGCGCCGGGGCGGTTCGCCGCCGCTATCAACCAGGCGCCGCGTCTGCCGATCTTCGGGCCGCGCTGGCTCGACGAGGTGGCGGGACGCCTGCGCATGCTGCGCCACAAGGGTGCGATCCCCGCCGCGCATCTGTTACGGCGCGTCTTCGAGGAGGCGCAAGACTACGACGCGGCGCAGGCCATGCTCGCCGATGGGCGCCAGCTCCTGGCGATGCCGGCGCTCTTCATCTTGAGCGGGATCGCCGGCGAGCAGGCTTGCATCATCGAGGCGATCGGCCGGGAGCGGCGAGTCCATCACGCCCAAGCCGCGGACGGATTCACCATCGGCGTCGCCAATGACTGGCTAAGCGGCGACCTCGCCGGCGTGCCGCGCGCCCATGCCGTCGAGTGGTCGGCGGCGACGAGCCCGCGCGACAATAACCGGATCCGGCGCAGCGCCGTCTGCGCGCTGCAGCGAGGGTGCTTCGGCGGCGCGGCAGACCTTGCGGCGCCCGTGCTCAACAGCCATACCGTGTTGGTGGCGGCCGCGAATGCCGCCAGCGGAGATATGATGGTCGAGGCGCTCGATCCCGTGCCCGGAGCCGGGCCGCTGCCGCGCGTGGTCGCGCGGCGCGAGCTGCGCCACGCCTCGGCCGGCGCGTGATCAATCAGCGAGGAGGTTCGACATGTTGAAAGGCAAGGTCGCCGTCGTCACCGGATCCACCAGCGGCATCGGTCTCGGTATCGCCACGGCGCTCGCGGCGGAAGGCTGCGCCATCATGCTCAACGGCTTCGGCGACGCCGCCACCATCAACGGCATCAAGCGCGACCTCGCCGCCAAGCACGGCGTCAAGGTCGCTTATTCCGGCGCCGACATGAGCAAGCCCGCCGAGATCCGTCAGATGATCGCGGATGCAGCGCGCGAGCTCGGCTCGGTCGATGTTCTCGTCAACAATGCCGGCGTGCAGCATGTGGCGCCGATCGAGGAGTTTCCCGACGACAAGTGGGACGCGATCATCGCCATCAATCTCTCGGCGGCGTTCCACGCGACCAAGGCGGCGCTGCCAGGAATGAAGCGGCGCCGCTGGGGCCGCATCATCAACATCGCCTCGACGCACGGCCTGGTCGCCAGCGCGGACAAGGTCGCGTATGTGGCGGCCAAGCACGGCATCATCGGCCTCACCAAGGTGGCGGCGATCGAGACCGCCAATGCCGGCATCACCTGCAACGCCATCTGCCCAGGCTGGGTGCTGACGTCGCTGGTGCAGAAGCAGATCGAGGCGCGCGCCAAGGAGAACGGCCAGACGATCGAGCAGGCCAAGGTCGAGTTGGTGCGCGAGAAGCAGCCGATGCTCACCTACACGACGCCCGAGAATCTCGGCGCGCTCGCCGTGTTCCTGTGCGGCGATGCCGCGGCGACGATGACCGGCGAGTCCTTACCCATGGATGGCGGCTGGCTCGCACAATAACGCAACGTCCCGTTGGGCTTCAGCTTCCCTTAACGTCCCGCGGCGATACTGCGCGTCGCGGGTGGGGGCTCTGCCCCGCCGCGACCCAGGCATCGCCAGTACATTCAAACCTTGCACCTTCAAGGGGCCGTCACTCGCTGACGGCCCCGGCTCTTTCAGCTCGCCGCGACGTTGCTGCTCGCCTCCAGGTTGACCGGCGGATGGCGACATTCGCCCGCTGTATCGCATTTCGCGCGGTGCGCGGGAACGGTCTCGGCGTGAGACTGTTCGGGAAAGGGAACGAGCAATGGAGGGCACTGATGCGTAAAGCTTTGGCCAGGGGTTTTGTCGCGCTTATTCTCCTGAGTGGCGTGGGCACGGTACTGAGCGCCTGCAACACCATGGAAGGCGCCGGGCAAGACATGTCGGCTGGCGGACACGCGCTCAGCAACAGCGCCGAGAAGAACAAGTAAGCTCTTCAGCCCGATCGACCGGCGGCGCAGAGCGGCGTGATGAGAGTAGCTCCGCCGGATGGCGGGCCTACTCTCTTGGCACGGACGCGGCAATGACGATGCCGTTTTCGCTGCAGCCAGCGCCGGTGTAGATTTGGCTGAGAGAACAGTTCGCGCCGAGCCAGACGCGGGCTCGGTCGAGCACGCTACGCCGTCTGATCAGGAGACAGAGTTATGACCAAATCTGGGTGGATGATGCTTGCCATCGTGCTTAGCGCTGCGGTGTCGTCGAGTTGCGCCCGGATTGACCGGACGGCCACCGCCTCCGCGGCAACCGAGGGCTATGGCGGAAGCACGCAGCCGGCGTCGTTGTACGACACGGCCGACCCCTTTCACACGGGTCGCGACAGCGCGCGGGAGAACTTCTAGCACCTGAGGGGGCGCCCGGCCGCCGCCCATCGCTGGGCGGTGACGCGTCCGATTTTCGTGTATGGTAGGCGCTCTTTCGCGGTGGTTGCGCGGATTCGCCATGCCCGACGCCAAATTTCCCAAATTTGCCACGCTGAGCCTGCATGCGGGGCAGCGGCCGGACCCGACGACCGGCGCGCGCGCCGTGCCGATTTACCAGACCACCAGCTATGTCTTCCGCGACAGTGACCACGCTGCGGCCCTCTTCAACCTCGAAGAGCCCGGCTACATCTACTCGCGGATCGCCAATCCCACCGTCGCCGTGCTCGAGGAGCGGTTGGCGGCGCTCGAAGGCGGCGTCGGCGCGGTGTGCACGGCGAGCGGCCAGGCGGCGCTGCATCTCGCCATCGCGACGCTGATGGGGACGGGTAGCCACATCGTCGCCGCCGCCTCGCTTTATGGCGGGTCGATCAACATGCTGAAGCTCACCCTGCCGCGCTTCGGCATCACCACGAGCTTCGTCGATCCGCGCGATCCGCGTGCCTTCGCCGCGGCGATCCGGCCCGAGACCCGCCTGGTCTTTGCGGAGATCCTCGGCAATCCCGGCCTCGAGGTGCTGGATGTCGCGGCGGTGGCGGATGCCGCGCATGCGGCGGCGCTGCCGCTCATGATCGATGCCACCTTCGCCACGCCGTATCTGTGCCGAACCATCGAGCATGGCTGCGACATCGTCATGCATTCGGCGACGAAATGGCTCGGCGGCCACGGCGTCGCCATCGGCGGGGCGCTCATCGACGGCGGCCGCTTCGATTGGGACGCATCGGGCAGGTTTCCCACGCTCAGCGAGCCCTATGCCGGCTATCACGGCATCGATTTCGCCGAGGAGTTCGGGCCGCAGGCCTTCGTCATGCGGGCGCGCGTCGAGGGCTTGCGCGATTTCGGCGCCTGCATGAGCCCGGCGCATGCCTTCCACCTGCTGCAAGGCGTCGAGACATTGCCGCTGCGCATGGCACGGCATATGGAGAACACGCGGCGCGTGCTCGGTTTCCTGACCGCGTCCGACGCCGTCGCCTGGGTGACGCATCCCGATCTGCCTGATCATCCCGATCATGCGCTCGCCCAGCGCCTGCTGCCGCAGGGTTCGGGGTCGATCGTGAGCTTCGGCATCACGGGCGGCCGCGCCGCAGGCAAGCGCTTCGTCGATGGCCTCAGGCTGGTGTCCCATCTCGCCAATGTCGGCGACGCCAAGACGCTGGTCATCCATCCCGCGAGCACGACGCATCAGCAGCTCGACGCCGCCGCCCTCGCCGCGGCCGGGATCGGCGAGGACATGATCCGCCTCTCGGTCGGGCTCGAGGATGCCGAGGACATCATCGACGATCTGGCGCAGGCGCTGCGCGCGTCGCAGAAGGCGACGAGCTTGCGGCCGGCGGCGGAGTAGATTCCCGAGATGCACTTCGCGCTCGACGGCAGACGCGTCTTCGCCGGCACGGGCGGGCGAGACCATGAGCCCGGCATGCCGGGCATCGCGCTGGTGCACGGCGCCGGCATGGACCACAGCGTCTTCGCGCTCCAGGCCCGCGCGCTCGCGCATCACGGCCGCAACCTGCTGGCCGTGGACCTGCCCGGCCATGGCCGGAGCGAAGGCCCGGCGCTCGACAGCGTCGCCGCGATCGCCGAGTGGGTGCTGCGCGCCGCCGCCGCCTGCGGCATGGAGCGCTTGCGCGTCGCCGGGCACAGTATGGGCGCGCTCGTGGCACTCGAATGCGCGGCGCGCGGCGGCGCGCGTATCGAGGCGCTCGCGCTGCTCGGCTTCGTGCCGGAGATGCGCGTCCATCCCGATCTGCTCGCGGCGGCGCGCGCCGGGAGCCACACCACGCTGGAGCTGATGACGAGCTGGAGCCTGAGCGCCCGGGCGCAGCTCGGCGCCAATCCGGCGCCCGGTATGTGGCTCAGCGGCGGCGCCCTGCGGCTGCTCGAGCGGGCCGAGCCTGAGAGCCTCGCCGCCGACCTCGCGGCGTGCGACGCCTATCGCGATGCCGGTGCCGCGGCCGCGCAGATCCGCTGCCCGACTCTGCTGCTGCTCGGCGGCGAGGATCGCATGACGCCGGCCGCGCGCGCGCAGGCTTTCGCGGGCCGCTTCGCCGATGCGCGGATCGCCCTGCTGCCGGAGGCCGGCCACATGATGATGGCGGAGGATCCGGTGGCGACGCTGGCGGCGATGAGGACGATCCTCTGATGGCGGAGCCGCGCTCGCGCGCCGCGTGCCATCAAAATGACACAGCGCCGGAATTTCGCGGCGGGCGGGCGCAGAAAAAGGGCGGCGCCCCGCGCCGCCCTTTTGTCGCGTCACGCGGCAGCGGTCGTGCGCGTCACGCCGCCTTCTGATCGATCACCGCCGCGCTGTCGCCGCCGCTGGTGATCTCGATCTTGCGCGGCTTCATCGCCTCGGGGATCTCGCGCACGAGATCGACATGGAGCAGACCATTGGCGAGGCTTGCGCCGGCCACCTTGATATGGTCGGCGAGCTGGAAACGGCGCTCGAAGGCGCGCCGCGCGATGCCGCGATGCAGATATTTCGCGGCGTCCTCGTCCTTCTTTGACTTGCCGTTAACCAGGAGCTCGTTCTCCTTGACCGTGATCTCGAGATCCTCGGGCCCGAAGCCTGCCACAGCCATGGTCAGGCGATAGGCGTTCTCGCCGGTCGCTTCGATATTGTAGGGCGGGTAGGCGCTGGCGCTGTCGACGCGCGCGGCACCATCGGCGAGCCGCATCAGGCGGTCGAAGCCGATCGTCGAGCGGAAGAGCGGAGAGAGATCGAAACCGTCCATGACCATATCCTCCTTAAGAGCAACATGGGCTCGTCGCGCCCGCCGCAAGGGCCGGGCTTGGATGACGAGATCGGACCCATCTGGGGCATCCGACGGCCCAGGAAATAGTCATTCTTTTTTCAGCGTTCAAGAGGTGCCATAGACGTGACTCGTCCGCCCGGTTGGGCGATGCTAGTGGACATATACCGATACCGGTCGCCGGGAGCCCTCGTGTCACAGCCTGCGCAAGCGACGCAATTTTTCGGCAAAACCTATGGCGAGGCGATGAGCCTGCTGGTCGAGGCGCGCGACTACCTTGCCCATCGCGAGCCGATCGATCGCGGCGCGCTCGCGGTGCAGGATCGGCTGCGCTGCTGTTCCGAGACCATGCGGCTGACCTCGCGGCTGACGCAGGTCATGGCGTGGCTGCTGGCGCAGCGCGCGGTGTATGAGGGCGAAATCTCGCTGGAGCGGGCGCTCGACGGTCACAGCGCGCTTGCCGCGCTCGATATCTGCATGCGAGACGAGGCCACGGGCAAGCTGCCGCAACGGCTCGCCAGCCTCCTCGAGCGCAGCCGCCGGCTCTATATCCGGGTCGCGCGGCTGGACGAGCTGGCGCGCCGGCTCGTCTGATCCGTCATGGTTAATTAGGTTTGAAGCGGGCGTCTCTCGCTGCCTGTGCGAGGCGCCCTATTTCTTTATCCCGAAACCCTGGAAGCGCTTGTTGAAGCGCGCGAGCTGGCCGCCGTCGAGCAGCCGCTGCTGGCCGCCGGTCCAGGCGGGATGCGACTTCGAATCGATCTCGAGCCGGAGCGTGTCGCCGGCCTTGCCGTAGGTCGAGCGCGTCTTGTAGGTGGTGCCGTCGGTCATCACGACGGTGATCTCGTGATAGTCGGGATGGATGCCGTCTTTCATCGCCTTGCTCCGCGAAAGGGCGGCTTTATAGCGGAGAGGGGGCGTTTGCGCAACTCGCCATGCCGCGCAGCTGGCGCCGCGCGGTCCGCCACGCAAGAGCTTGCACCGCCGCGCGCGCCCGAAGCGATCGCTCGAGCGAGCCGACCGGATTCGGTTTGGCGAAGCGGCTGATCGCGCGGCGCCGCGCGCATCTGATTCGCTCCGCGATGCGTGCGGGCATCGCACGCGCGAGCGGTTGCGCCCGATTCGCCGGGAAATGTGCGGCGAAAACATCGCTAGCCGTGCTCTCGACTCGGTTTTCACTCCCTCCGTGACGAAAAAACGCGGTTCAACCTCGCTCAATTGCAATTCCATTCGACTTTCGGTTGCGACTTTCATAGAATCGAACGCGTTTCGTCGGCACAGGGGGTTTATACACATGAAAGCAAGACGGAAGCGTGCCAAGGCCGCCGCCTCGAAGGGCGCGGCGAAGAAGGGTCCGAAGAAGAAGAAGGCGGCGCGTAGAAAGAAAGCCAAAAAGAAGTAGCTCGGTCGATCCCCGCCGCGACGCTCCAGAAACCGAGCGTCGCGGCGGCGACATCCGAATCCTCCGAAGCCGCGGCAGCACATGTGCTCCGCGGCTTCGTCCTTTTCAGCGCTCGGTGAGCTTGAGCTCGATGCGGCGATTGCGGCGATAGGCGTCCTCGCCGTCGCGCGCATCGATCGGCTGGTTCTCGCCGAATCCCGCCGCGACCAGGCGGTTGGCGGGGATGCCCTGATCGACGAAGAAGCGCACCACCGAGATGGCGCGCGCGGTCGACAGCTCCCAGTTCGACGGGAATTGCGCGGTGGCGATGGGCCGCTTGTCGGTATGCCCGTCGATCCGCAGCACCCAGTTGAGGTCGGGCGGGATCTTGGCGGCGATCTCCTTGAGCGCCTGGGCGACCGGCAGAAGCTGCTTCTTGGCGTTGTCGCTGAGGTCGGCGCTGGCGAGGCCAAACAGCACCTCCGACTGGAAGACGAAGCGGTCGCCGACGACGCGGATGTCCGGCCGGTCGCCCAACGCTTCGCGCAACCGGCCGAAAAACTCCGAGCGGTAGCGCGCCAGCTCCTCGACCTTGCTGGCAAGGGCGGTGTTGAGGCGCTTGCCGAGATCGGCGATCTGCACCTGCTGCTCCTTGCTCTTCGCCTCGGAAGCGTCGAGCGCGGCGGCGATCTGCGCCAGCTGCTGGCGCAGCGCCAGCAGCTGCTGGTTCAGCTGGTCGACCGTGCTCTGCGCCTCCGCGAGCCTGGCGTCGCGCTGGGCGACATCCTGCTGCGTGGCGGCGAGCCTGCCTTCGAGATCGCCGGCGCTGCGATTGGCCTTGGCGGCGGCGTCGTCGGCGCGGGCAAGCCGCGTGGTGAGCGCGTCGCGCTCGGCATTCGCCGCCTGAAGCTGGATCGAGAGCTGGCTCAGGTTGAGCCGCAGATCGGCGCTCGTCTTCTGCTCGAGCGAGAGCAGGTCGGTGAGCTCGTTGACCTGCTGCGTCAGGTGCTTGAGGGCGGCGTCGCGCCCCGACAAGGCGTCGGTCAGGTAGAACTGGCCCGCCGTGAACACCAGGAGGACGAAGATGATCACCATGACGAGCTGCGACAGTGCGTCGACGAAGCCCGGCCAGATATCGATGCTGGAGCGGCGTTGGCGGCGGGAGGAAAACGCCATGGCGGATCCTATGTTGAGCGCTGCGGCTCCTCGGCCAGCGCGGCGATGGTGCGCGCCAGGAGGCGGATCTCGCTGCGGATCTCCTGCACCGCCTCGCCGCGGCCTTGCGCGATGTCCTCGTTGATCCGCGCCAGATAGGTCTCGATGTTGCGCAGGTGCCCGCGCGCGTCGTCATGCCCGAGCGCGCCGCCGCTCGCCTCCGCGAGGCGCGCCAGCACCGGCTTGAGCTCGACCTGCTGCTCGGCCAGCCGCAGCAGCAGCGTCTGCTCGGCGCGCATCTGGTCGGTCAATGTGCCGAGGCGCTCGGTGAGCGCGAGGAGGTTGGTGTTGGCGGTGATGCGGCTCTCCTCGCCGCGGCCGAGGATGCGCTGCAGATTCTCGAGGCCGTCGGCGGTCTGCTCGAGCAGCGCCTGGATGAAGGCCGGCACCGAGGCGTCGCCGGCATCCCCGCCCAAAGCGCCGCCGGAGAGGCGCGTGTAACTCGACAGCCACTCCTCGAGGTCGTTGTAGAAGCGGTTCTGAGCGAGCCCCGCCTGCAGATCGAGGAATCCCAGCACGAGCGAGCCGGCGAGGCCGAAGAGCGAGGCGCTGAAGGCGGTGCTCATGCCGCTCAAGGGCGCGGCGAGGCGGGATTTCAGCGCTTCGAAGGCGCGCGCCGCATCGCCGGCGCCCGCGGACAGCCCGCCGATCACGCCGCTGACCGACTGCACCGTCTCCAACAACCCGTAGAACGTCCCGAGCAGTCCCAGGAAGACGAGCACGCCGATCAGATAGCGCGAGGTCTCGCGCGTCTCGTCGAGCCGCGTGCCGATGCCATCCAGCAAAGTGCGCATCGACATGGCGGAGAGGCTCACGCGTCCGCCGCGGCGGTCGCCGAGCATGGTCGCCATCGGCGACAGCAGGCGCGGCATGTCCTCGCTCGAGAGATTGGCCTGGTTGCGCCGGAAGCGCTCGATCCAGGCGACCTCGGGATTGAGCCGCATCACCTGGCGGAAGATGTAGACGATCCCGGCGACGAGGATGGCGAGGATCACGCCGTTCACCGCGGGATTGCCCATGAAGTAGCTGTAGAGCGCGGGCGAGAGCAGCGCGGCGATGCCGGCCACGAGGGCGACGAAGACGGCCATCCGGGTGAGATAGCGTGACGGGCGTGTCAAGGTAGCCTTGTCCTCTGCCAATGGGCGATCCCGCCCGGGCAAAATAGCGCAGCCGGGGCGGTGCCCGCCACCCTCACTTCGTCGCGGGCGATTTGACCGCCTTCTTGAGAAGCTGCGCCAGCGGCAGATGGAGATGGTCGTTGGCCGCGAGCACGTCGCCGGTCTCGATCATGCGGTGGCCGCCGGCGAGATCGGTGATGTAGCCGCCGGCCTCGCGCACCAGGAGGATCCCGGCGGCGATGTCCCAGGGCTGCAGCCCGAATTCCCAGAAGCCGTCGAGCCGCCCGGCCGCGACATAGGCGAGATCGAGCGCCGCCGCGCCGAAGCGGCGCACGCCCGCCGTCGCCGGCATCACCATGGCGAGAGTGGCGAGATAGCTTTCGCGGTCGCCGCGCTCGGCGAACGGCATGCCGGTGCCGATCACGGCATCGCCGAGCTGGCGCCGGCCGGAGACGCGCAGCCGGCGATCGTTGAGAAAAGCGCCGGCGCCCTTCTCGGACCAGAACATCTCGTCGCGCACCGGCTCGTAGACCACGCCGGCGACGATGTCGCCGTCGCGCTCGAGCGCGATCGAGATGGCGAAATGCGGGATGCCGTGCAGGAAATTGGTGGTGCCGTCGAGCGGATCGACGATCCAGCGATGACGCGGATCGCTCCCCGCCTCGCCGCCGCCTTCCTCCATCAGCAGCCCATAGCCGGGCCGCGCCTTGGTCAGCTCGGCGCGCAGCACCTTCTCGGCGCGCAGATCGGCGGTGGTGACGAACTCGCCTGGGCCTTTGACCGAGACCTGCAGCTGCTCGACTTCGCCGAAATCGCGAATGAGCCCGCGCGCGGCCTTGAGCGCGGCGGCGCCCATGACGTTGATGATGGCGGAGCGGACGGCCATCGCCTCCTAGTCCTTCGCCCGCTCGACATAGCTGCCGTCGCCGGTGTTGACCACGACCTTGGTGCCGGCCTCGATATGCGGCGGCAGCATGATGCGCCGGCCGTTCTCGAGCTTGCCTGGCTTGTAGGAGGAGGACGCCGTCTGGCCCCTGACGACGGGGTCGGCCTCGACGACCTTCATGGTCACCGTCTGCGGCAGCTCGATGGCGAGCGGCGCGCCCTCGTAAAGCTGGATGCTGCAGAGCATGCCCTCGCGCAGGAAATCGGCGGGTTCGCCGATCATCTCGCGGTTGAGGGTGATCTGCTCGTAATTCTCATTGTCCATGAAGGTAGCGTGGTCGCCGTCCATGTACAGGAACTGCATCTCCTTCTCGTCGAGGCGCACGCGCTCCACCGTTTCCTGGGTGCGGAAGCGCTCGTTGAGCTTGGAGCCGCCGCGCAGGTCGCGCATCTCGACCTGGGCGAACGAGCCGCCCTTGCCCGGCTGAACCAGCTCGCGCCGCAGCACGATCCACAGTTTCCCCTGATGCTCGAGGACGAAGCCGGGCTTGATGTCGATGGCATTGATCTTCATGCGCTCGTCCTTGCTGGCGCGCTGTGGCGGCGGAAATGAGGTTGGCGCAAGCTTCCTAGCAGCTTGGTCGCGGCAAAGGAAGGGGCGTGGCTCGCGCCGACGCACGCATCCGCGTGGGCGATGGGATCGGCGGGCGCGACGCATTATGATGCGCGCTCATGGCGAGGCGAACGAACATACGCGTTATGGCGGGTGCGGTGCTGGCGCCGCTGCTGCTCGCATCCTGCGCCGCCGCGGCGCCCGATCCGACCGTCACGCCGATCGAGCATCTCGTCGTCGTCGTCGGCGAGAACCTGTCCTTCGACAATCTCTTCGCGACGTTTCGCCCGCAAGCGGGGGAGAGTGTGGCGAATCTGCTGTCCAAGGGCATCGTCGCCGCGGACGGCAGCCCCGGGCCCGATGTAGCGCTCGCCGCGCAGCTTCTGGCCGCGCCGCGGCAGCGCTACGAGGTGACGCCGCCGACCGCGGGCAGCTTTACCAGGCTGCCGCAACCCAACACCACCTATGCGCGCGGCTTGCCGCAATTCACCGGCGATCGCCGCTTTCCCCGGGAGCTGCCGAACGCGCCGTTCCCGATCACGCGCTACGCCGATTACTTGGCATATGTCGGCGATCCCGTGCACCGCTTCTTCCAGATGTGGCAGCAGGTCGATGGCGGGAAGAACGACCTCTTCGTCTGGACCGCGGTCAGCTCGGGCGAGGGCGCCAGGAAGCGCGACGATGCGAGCTCGGGCACGAATCAAGGCGGCGTCGCGATGGGCTTCTACAACATGGCTGCGGGCGACGCGCCCTATCTGCGCGCGCTGGCGGAGCGCTACGCGCTCGCCGACAATTATCACCAGCCGATCATGGGCGGGACGGGAGCCAACTACTTCGCGCTCGCCACCGGCGACGTCGCCGCCTATCTCCGCGACGGCAGGCCGGTGGCGCCGCCGCCGAACCAGATCGAGAATCCGGAGCCGCGGCCCGGTACCAGCAACTGGTACACGCAGTCCGGCTACCGCGGCGGCTCCTATGTGGCCTGCGCCGATCCGCAGCAGCCCGGCGTCAGGGCGATCCGCGATTATCTCGCCGCGCTTCCGTATCGCGTTTTCAACGACGGCAATTGCGCGCCGCAGCATTACTATCTCGTGAACAATTACCGGCCCGGCTACACGCCGACCGGCGCGGCGAAGCCGCTCGGGCCGAACGATTTCACCTTGCCGCCGCAGACCGCGCCGACCATCGCCGAGGCGCTCGCCGCCAAGGGCGTGTCGTGGACATGGTACAGCGGCGGTCGCATGGCGGACGGCATCGACAAGGACGAGTATTGCGACATCTGCGATGCGCTGACGCATTCGAGCGCGGTGATGACCGGGCCGCTCAAGCAGAACCTGCGCCCGCTGGCCGAGCTCGATCGCGACCTCGCCGAGAAGCGCCTGCCCGCGGTCGCCTTCGTCGTGCCGCCCAATGCCAGGTCCGGCCATCCCGCCTATTCGACGGTGGCGCTCTACGAGAGCTTCGTGCGCGACCTCGTCGCCAAGCTGCAGGCCAAGCCGGAATTATGGGCGCGGACGGCGATCCTCGTCACCACCGACGAGGGCGGCGGCTACTACGACAGCGGCTACATCCAGATCCTCGACTTCTTCGGCGACGGCCCGCGCATCGCCATGATCGCCGTCTCGCCCTTCGCCAAGCCGGGCCATGTCGAGCACACCTATTACGACCACGTCTCGATCCTCAAATTCATCGAGCGCAATTGGCGCCTGAAGCCGCTCTCGCCGCGCAGCCGCGACAACCTGCCCAATCCGGTGATGAGCGCCGGCGATCCTTACGTGCCGGAGAACCGCCCGGCGATCGGCGATTTGATGGAGCTCTTCCAGTTCTAGCGAGGCGCTGACATGTCGCATGAGCCATGGTGGCGGCCGGAGCGCTTCGCGGCGAAGCGCGTCCATCTCGAGACGCGCGGCCGCGTGACCGCCGCCATCCGGCACTTCTTCGCCGCGCGCGGCTTCGCCGAGGTCGACACGCCCGCGCTCCAAATCAGCCCCGGCCTCGAGCCGCATCTCATGGCCTTCGCCACCGAGCTGGTCGAGCCGGGCGAAGGGCCGCGGCCGCGCTATCTCCACACCTCGCCGGAATTCGCCATGAAGAAGCTCTTGGTGGCGGGGGTGCCGCGGCTTTTCCAGCTCGCGCACTGCTTCCGCAACGGCGAGCGCGGGCGGATTCATCACCCCGAATTCACGATGCTCGAATGGTACCGCGCCGGCGCCGGCTACCGCGATCTCATGGCCGATTGCGAGGCGCTGCTCGCCGCCGCGCTGGCGGCATCGGGGCGCCCGCATTTCACCTGGGCGGGCCGCAGCGCCGATCCGGCGCGACCCTGGCTCTATCTGAGCGTGGCGGAGGCGTTCGCGCGCTTTTGCCGCATCGATCTGCTCGCGACCGCGCCCGAGCCGCTCGCGCCCAGCCTCGATCTGCTGGCGGAAGCGGCGCGGCCGCTCGGCATCGCCGCGCATGAGGGCGACGATTGGGAAGATCTGTTCTTCCGCATCTTTCTCGAGCGCATCGAGCCGTCGCTCGGCATCGGCGCGCCCACCATCCTCTACGACTACCCGATCGCGCTGGCGGCGCTGGCGCGCGCCAAGCCGGAGGATTCGCGCCTCGCCGAGCGCTTCGAGCTCTATGTCTGCGGCCTCGAGCTGGCCAATGCCTTCGGCGAGCTCACCGATGCCGCGGCGCAGCGGCGCCGCTTCCTCGCCGATCAGGACCGCAAGCGGGCGCGCTACGGCACGGCATATCCCATTGACGAGGACTTCCTCGCGGCGCTCGCACACGGCATGCCCGAAAGCGCCGGCATCGCGCTCGGACTCGACCGGCTCGTCATGCTGGCGAGCGGCGCCGCGCAGATCGAGGATGTGCTCTGGGCCCCCGTCGCGTAAGCGCTTCCGTCGGCGCGAGGGACGATCACCGTAATCCCGATGCGTTCTTGGCGGGCATGCAATGCGACCACAGCCCTCGCGCGTATCAAAGCGCGGAGGTGTCGCACGCGATAGCGGAGCGGGCAGCGGTGCGACGGTAAGTCGCCCGGACATCCGGTCGCATTGGAGTCCGCAGGAAAATCGTACACACAGTTCCGATGGCTGAGGGCGTGCTCTGGGTGCACGACAGTGCCGTGCTTCCACCGTTTTCGCGCATAGGTAGCTAGATATATCCTATTTTTAACGCCAAATGCTGCACGCCAGGCTTGACGGTAGAATAGTCATTCAATATAACTAAACCTGGGATAGAGCCGGTCGCGTGGCATCAAATCAAAAAACGCCGGTCCCAAGGGGAGAAATCGCAGCATGGAACATTGCAAGGGCGGGGCCGCGCGCGCGCGGCTTACCAAGACCACAATTTGGGAGAGGACGCAGATGGGCGGGGTTCGCGCCCTATCGCTGATCCTCGGAGTCACGTTCCTGGTCGCGGGCGCTGCCCGCGTCGATGCACGTGATGGCGATTCGGGCGATCCTGCGAGCCACGATATGAGGCTCGTCGGCACCAACGATCTCGAGGCGCGTTCGGCCTATCAGCCGACACTCCACAAATACCCATTCAACCGCTACATCCTCTTCGTCGGGCATCATACGGTGGGCCTCCAGGGGGAGGGCCTGCTGCCAAACGCACAGCCGCTACCCTCGTTCAATCCCCTGACCGGTAAGAACGAAGAGAACGGCGTGTCGATCGTCGACGTGACCAATCCGCGGCGCCCCATCTACCTTGCCCACCTCCCGGTGCCGAATGGACAAGGCGGCGGAGCCCAGATGGTTCGCGCGTGCGACGGCAACACCTTGCCGGTCCACGACAACAAGGTCTACATGCTGCGGAGCTACGCCAATTCCGCCCATGAGATCTGGGACGTTACGGACCCAAGCCACCCTGTGGGCGTCCGCACGGTCGCCGGAGGAAACCCTGTCATCGGCGCACAGACCGGGGCCCCAGGAGCGCTCGCCGGGACCCACAAGAGCTGGTGGGAATGCGACACCGGCGTCGCGTACATCGTCGGCCGACGCGGCAACGACGGCACGGAGGGATGGAAAGCGGGCAACCACATCTTCGTCTTCGACCTCAGCAACCCCGCGACTCCGGTATTCCTCCGTGACTGGGCCCTGGACGGGCAGCAGCCGGGCGGTGTGACTCCGCCCCATTTCACGGCGGTACCCTCGATCCACGGCCCGATCTCGACCGGACCCGCCGGCGGCGCGTTCGCGTTGGCGGGCGCCACCGCGAACCGGGTCTATTTCCCTTACGGAACCGGCTCTAACGGGGTCATGCAGATCGTTGATCGCGGCAAGCTCCTGCCCCCGCCATGGGGTACGGGTGTCAAGTGCGGCTCCGCTTCTTCCACGCTCACGCCGCCGGCCTGCACCGACTTCCAGACGGCCGAACTCGGCCGCCTGATCATGAACCCGGACAACGGCGCGCACACCAGCTGGCCGCTCGGCAAGATCACGGTCCCGGACTTCGTTACGGATACGGGCAACGATGACGGCAACACGACGCGCGACATCGTCGTGGTGGTGTCGGAGGCGA
>WNFE01002789.1_pt1 | contig 23764 bp, 18 predicted proteins | sample 5400451 | NCBI WGS metagenome assembly WNFE01 (sample SAMN13153344, study PRJNA577476) | soil metagenome | isolation source: 200 cm saprolite under Douglas fir tree site 2 hole 2 | place: USA:California | collected 2015-04-18
GGCGCGCGAGACCGGCGCCGATGCCGCGGGCCTCGCCTACGACGCCTTCGATGAAGCCAAGCGCCAGGGCGCCGACGTGCTGCTGATCGACACCGCCGGTCGGCTTCACAACAAGGCCGATCTGATGGCCGAGCTGCAGAAGATCGTGCGCGTGCTGCGCAAGATGGATGCGAAGGCGCCGCATGCGGTGCTGCTGGTGCTCGACGCCACGGTCGGGCAGAACGCCCATGCCCAGGCCGAGACCTTCCGCGACATGATCGGCGTCACCGGCATCGTCATGACCAAGCTCGACGGCACCGCGAAGGGCGGCGTCCTGGTCTCGCTCGCCGAGATATACGGCATCCCCGTGCATTACATCGGCATCGGCGAGAGCGCCGACGACCTCCGCCCCTTCGAGGCGCAGTCCTTCGCCCGCGGCCTGGTCGGGCTCGAGGGGTAACGCGCCCCATCGGCGATGGCTCCTCCCAATTTGGGAGAGGCTTGCTCCCGCTGTGGGAGTGTCCTATATTCTAAGTCCACGCGACGGTCTGGCCTGTCGGCAGGCTGTCGCGAGTACGGCTAGTTAAGTTGATGGGACTGTTGACCTGGAGGAGAACGGGCGCGCCGGCCTAGCGACGCGAGTGCGAGCTCCAGGCGGGAAGAGGAGAGATGAGGTCGTGCGCGTATTCAACAGCAACACGCTCGTGCAGTACGGGCGGGAGCACGCCGGCGCAGAGAAGGCGTTTCGAGAACTGAACAGGACGCTTCGCGGATCAATCTGGAAGAGCTTCCAAGACATAGCCAAGGCCTATCCCGGCGCTCGCGCCATAAAGGGAGACCGGATCGTCTTCAACGTGAAGGGAAATGCATATCGGGTCGTTGCGGCGATGGACTACAGCCGCCAAGCCATCTTCATCAAGTTTGCGGGCACCCATGCGGAATACGACAAGATTGATGCGGAGACAGTGAGTCGGTATTGAGGAGATAATGGGAAGTCAGTCGGACATGATTGCGCCAATTCGGGACGAGATGTCCCACAAGGCTGCGCTCGGCGAGATTGATCGGCTCTGGGGGGCGGCAGCTGGGACGCCCCAAGGAGACCGCCTGGACGTATTGATGACGCTTGTCGATGCTTATGAAAGGCTCCGGTGGCCTGACGACGATGTTCATCCGATCGACGCGATAAAGGCGCGTATGGAGAATTCGGACCGAACGAGAAAGGACTTCGAGAAGATCGTCGGCTCGTCTGGGCGAGCCTCCGAGATTCTGAATCGGCGTCGGCACCTGACTTTGACGATGATCTGGAAACTGGTGCGGCAGTGGGGAATTCCAGCGGACCTCCTGGTGAAACCCTACGCCTTAGCCCGCCCCATGCGCGGTCCTAGGCGTCCGCGGCCGCGAAAGAAAATCTCGAGAGCGATTGTTCCGAAGAGGCGCGCCGCGGCACACTATAAAGATTGATCCTTCGGCACTGACGCGAGGAAAGGCCGCAGGGCTTTTTCCAATCTGATCATCGCGTCAATCATCGCGTCCTGGATCGCGGGCCACTGTTCCTCGGGCTCGCGGTATCCGCCTATCTCAATGACGTGTGCGACGCGGCAATGCCGAATTCCGTCCTGCTGATACCAGACAAGTGAGCTTCCAAAGGCTTCCTCGATCTCGGATTGGTGCGACTTGAGATGGCCCAGAATCTCCTTGTTTTCTTGCTCGGATGCCCTGTTGAGATATAGAGCAACTTCGGCTTCATGTTGAGTAATCGAATACCGATAGCCGAGGCCGGCTTTTCCTGCGCCCGCCCAGATATAGGAGTATTCGCTTGGTGATATGGCCTCGAAAAGCCTAGATTTCTGCCTTGCTCTCGTTAGCAGAGCTTGCCAAAACCGATGCCGAATCGCATACCGGTCGGCCAAGTCCTTTTTCGTATCCCCAACTTCTCGTGTCTCTTCACTCGGACCTGTGATGAGCGTCACCAGCGGCGCAGGCTCGCTTGTCCCTATACGGATCGCTTCGACTTTCAAGAGATAGAAGCTCGCTAACCTAGATTCATTGAGCCAAGTTATCGCTTTGATATGCTCGGGCCGCGGGTCGGAAACAATCCAGATTCCGATCTTCGCGCCAAGCGAAGCGACGTAGGTTATTACCTTTCCGAGATGGTCGTGATTGCTCTTCTCAAGCTGATTTTCGATTACAACGGCATTCCCGCCGTCATCTTCGGCAACCAGATCGACATTGAAATCTCCGGCCGCATGCTCTCTTTTGGCATCTTGCAGCGTAATACCGATGACATCCGACAGGACATCAGTATTCTCGACGAGCCACGTCGTGAAATCCCGCGCCTCATTTTTCCACACCTCTCGAAGAGGCAGGCGTTCTATTTTACCGATCACAACCGCGAAGGTCCGCTGTTAGGGTGCACAGAGCGAGCAGCCCTTGCTATCGGGCCACCGAAGTGATCGCGCTTGAGCAAATGCTGTAGCGCGGTCTGGAAAAGGGCCGTGCCAAGTATCATTCCGACCCGAATGAGAGGATTGAGTACCGCGGCCGTTGTTGCAGTGACTGCATTCGGCTGCGTGCACCCGGACACGTTTGTGCGTCCAATTCTCGTAGACCCAATATGCCATAGCGGTGCCTACGCTGCTCAGCGTTCAGGCGAATATTCGCATAATTCTCTTACTCAGCACCAGCCCTCATTAGGTCCGCGAGAGCGCCCGACGTCCTCGAAGCCACAGACTTCGCCCGCAGCTGGGTGGGATTGGAGAACTAGCAAGGGTCGCCTCTTCGCGCTTCCCTCGACGGCAGACTCGATAGGTCCTCATCCTGCGCCTCAAATATCCGGCGCGTCGGGGCGGGCGCTCGCTCGACCCGGCACCAGCCGATCGATTTCGCCGCGCTGTAGAGTATGGGCCTACATAAACTTGCGCCGTGTGAATGCTGCTACGTCTCCGCTCGACAACTCGAACCATTCACCGTTCTTCCGCTTTGCCTCAAATCGCTTGTGCCAGTATCCCTCAATGCCGGCAGGATCGTCGGTACGGATTGCGTGAACCGTTTTTGTTTTCTCTGGTAGCTGAATGGCCAATTCGCGTTCACGCCGCCCGACGGCGTTGCTATGGCCAACTTTATAATACCGCCCCGACCGGATGAGGTAGACGAAGCCGAATTGTGCATCAGCTTCTTTACTTCGATGCACTGGAGGCGTGCCCTTCACCATCCCGTCACAAAGCGTGACTACGTCCTCGTAACCGCTTCGCAGCGCACAGTACTCAAGCAGCTTCGCAGCAAGCTTCTGTTTCGATCCGAGGCGCGCGAACGTGCCGTGACTTGGAAAGGTTTCGTCACTGCGTTCCTTCATCAGGAGCTCAGCATTGACGGGAAAACGCCCAAGCTCGCGCATCAAGCCAATGTACCGTTCAAGGAGCATTTCTTCGGGATAGCGAACTTGGAGCCGGTTCGGCTCATATCCGGCTTCCCTGATAGCATCGCCCCATCGTACCCAATACCTGCCGATCCAGTCGGCCTGCTTGATGCCCGTTTCATGGAAGAATCGCTCTCGACCGAGTGCCATGCCCCCGTTAGCTGCTGCCGTTCGCTTGATCTCCGCAATAATGTGCGCCTTATCCATTTGCCGCTCGTCGCCTCTCTCGGCCTACGGTAATCGTACGCTTGCCTTATCACGGCCGCAACCACACTATCGGCGTCAGCCGGTCAATACTCGCCCTCGAAGAGTTTCGAGAGTTCAAATGCCGCATTTCGAAATCAGTTGGGCTGAAATCGTGACGCTTCGCCGCGATAGCAACGATGTTCCTGCTGACGAAATTGACGCTGCGGAATTGGCTATTGCACACCTGCGGTCATTGTTTGGCGACTGCGTGCTGAAGTTGCCGACGCGTATTGTCGACGTGCTCTTTAACCGAGCGCCATGGACGTACGAGTGGCTAGTCTGGTTCTCGTCCTCCCTGCAACGCCTTGAGAAGATTCCAAGCTACGGCTGTTTGCGCAAACGATTGCTGCGCCCAGACGATTTCGAAGAAGCCCTTTCTGTTCTTAGGATTGCCGAGCGCTTCCAGGAAGCTGGTTTGTTGTGTACCTTCGATCCGGCCATCGAAGTGGAAGGAAACCGCAAGGTCCCCGACCTTGGGATCCGCGACGCAGAGGCCGGACTTGCATTCTATTGCGAAGTATCGAGCCTATTTCGCTCAGACGACGATGGAAAGGCGACCGCAGCCTTCGACCGAATTAATGGGCTGTTTCGTTCTTACCCGCGCGACCCGATGATTTACGCTGGTCGTTTCTTGCGCCAGCCGTCTTCGAGGCGACTTGACGAACTGGTGGTCACCATCGAAGCGGCCAAGAAGGCTGCTATTCGTGAGGACCGCCTAGGCGAAGTGATCGTGCCCGGCCTGCTCGAACTAGCCTTTGCCCCCGAGACAGGAAAAGAAGGCCTCGAGAGATGGTGCCATGAGCACGGAATCGACGCCTTGTCATTCGCGGGCCCGCCAGCGGCCGTTGATCACATAAAGCGATTAGAATTCAAACTTCAGAGGAAAACCCAACAGCTCCCATCTGGGATGCCGAATGTACTGGTCGTTCCAGCTCAACAGCTATTCTTCAATGTTCAGAATCCGGCAGATTTGCTCCCACATGTAGAAGAAATTCTCCATGAGCATCCCAAAGTGGGGCTGCTGGTCCTCACCACTGAAAGCATTGCCTCGGTCACTCCCCGTGTAGCTTTGATAGGAGCGCATCTTGTCATTTGGAGCGGACGCGGGGGACATGACCAGCGATACCTGATGGTCCACAATCCCTATTGCATATCAACGTTCCCCCGGCCGACGGCGGAAAAAGTGAGATCAGCGTTCTCTTTCTGAGAGCGCTTGCAGGTCGGGCTGTGGATTCATGCGTGTCGACGGCGAGGCATTGGCCGGGTCGTCCTTCCGGCCTGCTGGCGGGCCGCGAGAGGCGAAGCGGACATCATGCGCCAGTGGTCCGCGCATGGTTCGGACATGGCGCGCTGCCTCATCCGCAGCTGTAGCACTCGCGCGCCCGACCTGTAGCACTTGGCAGCGGATGTATAGGTTTCACGTGATACACGCCGAGCGCCGAGCGCGGTTTTCCGCGGATTTTTCGTGGCGCGACGCGCCGTTCCCCTTCTTCCGAACATGGCGAAACCTGTAGCACTTCCGTCCCGGCTAGCCGCCCCTTGCCGATCGGGACTATGCTCCCTCGTCCAACGACCCAGGGGAGGAACCACCATGCGACGCAAGATCGCTTATGCCGCCGCCGCGCTGTTCTTCGGTGCCGCCGCCGCCGTGGCCACCACCGAGTTGCCGCAGCTGCGCGGCGACCGCTTCAAGCCGCTGACCGCCGAGGAGATGACGCCCGAGCAGAAGGCGATGGCGGATGCCGTGCTGGCGGGGCCGCGCGCCTCGCTCAACGGCCCCTTCAACGTCATGCTGCGCAGCCCTGATCTCGGCGACCGGCTGCAGAAGGTCGGCGAGTATGTCCGCTTCAAGACCTCGATCCCGCCGCGCCTCAACGAGCTGGCGATCCTGGTGACGGCGCGGGCCTGGACGGCGCAGTACGAGTGGTACGCGCATTACCAATACGCGATGAAGGCGGGCGTGCCGCCGGCCGTCGCCGAGGACATCGCCGCCGGCAAGCGGCCGACCAAGATGGAGGGCGACGAGGCGATCGTCTACAACTTCACCCGCGAGCTCATCGACACCAAGCAGGTGAGCGACGCCACCTTCAGCGCGGTGAAGGACAAGTTCGGCGAGCGCGGCGTGGTCGATCTCATCGGCCTCATCGGCTATTACCACACCGTGTCGATGCTGCTGAACGTCGACCGCTATCCCCTGCCCGAGGGTGTGAAGCCGCCGCTCCAGGCGCTGAACCGGTAGTCCGACCGGGCACGGCGCCGGGTGCAACGGCGCGCGCCCGGCACTGTGCGCGACCTGCCGATCACATGCGCGTGATGCCGAGCGGCGCCGGCCGCGCGTCAGCGATCCTTAAACCGTCGCCGACAAAGGATCGTCGCGACATCGCGCATCTGCTCGATGCCGCCATTTGTCGTGCCTTGCCCTGGAAAGACATCATCATGACTCGCAAGATTGCCTGTGTCGCCGTGATCCTGCTGGCGGGGATTGCCGCCGCGATGGCGGCAGACGCGCCGCAATTCAAGCTGCGCGGCGACCGCTTCAAGCCGCTGACCTGGGAGGAAATGAGCCAGGAGCAGAGGGCGCTGGTCGAGCACATTGTCTCCGGACCGCGCGGCTCGCTCAACGGACCGTTCAATGTCATGCTGCGCAGCCCCGAACTCGGGGACCGGCTGCAGAACGTCGGTGAATACGTGATCTTCAAGAACTCGCTCTCGGACCGGCTGAAGGAGCTGGCGATCCTGGTCACGGCGCGCGCTTGGACCGCGCAGTATGTCTGGTATGCGCATCATTCCCTGGCGATGAAAGCTGGCCTGCCCCCGGCCATCGCCGAGGCGATCGCCGCAGGCAAGCGGCCGGTCAAAATGGAGAGCGACGACGAGATCGTCTACAAGTTCACGCGCGAGCTGATCAACACGAAGCGGGTGAGCGACGCGACGTTCGCCGCGGCGAAGGCGAGATTCGGCGAGCGCGGCGTCGTCGATCTCATCGGCACCATCGGCTATTACCAGACCGTGGCCATGCTGGTGGACGTCGATCGCTATCCCCTGCCCGATGGCGCCACGCTGCCCTTGCGGGCGCTCAAGCGCTAGCCCCATCCAGCACGCGCGCCGGGTGCAGCGCCTCGCGCCCGGTGCCATGCTCGATCTGCTGGCGGCAGCTCGTGCCGGCGGCGACCAGGATCGCGTCGGCCGGTGCGGCGCGCATCCGGGGCAGCACGCCGAGCTCGCCGATGCGGAGCGACATGTCGTAATGCTCGGCCTCGTAGCCGAAGGCGCCGGCCATGCCGCAGCAGGTGCTGTCGAAGGTGTCGACCGCGAGCCCCGGCACCAGCTTGAGCGCGGCGACGCTGTCGCCGACGGTGTTGAACGCCTTCTGGTGGCAATGCCCGTGCAGCACGGCCTTGCGCGCGTCCGGCTTGAGCGCGAGGGTGAAGCGGCCGGCGGCGCTCTCCGCCGCGACGAACTCCTCGAAGAGCCGCGCCTGCCTGGCCAGCGCCGCGGCCTCGGCGCCCGGCAGCAGGGCGGCGAGCTCGTCGCGCAAGGTGAGCAGGCAGGAGGGCTCGAGCCCGACAATCGGCACGCCGCGCGCGACATAGGGCTTGAGCGCCGCGAGCAGCCGGCGCGCCTCGAGCTTCGCCTCCTCGACGAGGCCGGCGGCGAGGAAGGTGCGGCCGCAGCATAAGGGCCGCTCGCCCGAGGGCGTCGCCGCGCGCACGGCATAGCCGGCGCGGCGCAGCACGCGCTCGGCGGCGCGCGCATTCTCGGGCTCGAACCAGCGATTGAAGGTGTCGACCAGCAGCACGACCTCGCGCCCGTCCGCCGCCGGCGCCGCGGGCGGCGGATCGCGGTAGGGCTCGCCGTGCCAGCGCGGCAGCGCGCGCCGCGCGCTCAACCCCATCAGCATCTCGCTGAGCCAGGCCAGCCCCGGCACGCGGTCGCGCAGATTGAGCAGCGGCGCCAGGCGCGACGCCGCCGGGGCGTAGCGCGGCAGGTAGGCGACAAGGCGCTCCCGCAGGGAGAGGCCGTGCCGCTTGTGGCGCTGATGCAGGAACTCGATCTTCATGCGCGCCATGTCGACGCCGGTCGGGCATTCGCGCTTGCAGCCCTTGCAGGAGATGCACAGCGCCATCGTCTCGCGCATGGCGTCGGCGGCGAGCGCGTCGGCGCCGAGCTGGCCGCTGAGGGCGAGGCGCAGCGTGTTGGCGCGGCCGCGCGTCAGGTGCTGCTCGTCGGATGTCGCGCGATAGGAGGGGCACATCACGCCGGGATCGGATTTGCGGCAGGCGCCGTTGTTGTTGCACATCTCGACCGCGCCGGCGAAGCCGCCCCAGCCCGACCAGTCGAGCGCCGTGTCCAGAGGCGGCGTCCGGTAGCCTGGCTTGAAGCGGAAGAGCGAGCGGTCGTCCATCTTGGACGGCCGCACGATCTTGCCGGGATTCATCAGCCCTTGCGGGTCGAAGCGGTCCTTCACTTCCGCGAAGGCGCGCACCAGGATTCATCAGCCCTTGCGGGTCGAAGCGGTCCTTCACTTCCGCGAAGGCGCGCACCAGGCGCGCGCCGAACATCGGCTCGTGGAATTCCGAGCGCACGAGCCCGTCGCCATGCTCGCCGGAATGCGAGCCCTTGTATTCGCGCACCATGGCGAAGGCCTCCTCGGCGATCGCGCGCATCTTCTTGACGTCGATCTCCTGCTTGAGGTTGAGCACGGGCCGCACATGGAGGCAGCCGACCGAGGCATGCGCGTACCAGGTGCCGTAGGTGCCGTGCTTCTCGAACACGGCGGTGAGCCGCGCCGTGTAATCCGCGAGGTCGTCGAGCGCCACGGCGCAGTCCTCGATGAAGGAGATCGGCTTCCCGTCCCCCTTCATCGACATCATGATGTTGAGGCCTTCCTTGCGCACGTTCCACACCGCCTGCTGGAAGGCGGGGTCGGCGGCCTCGACCACGGTGCCGGGGAAGCCGAGATCGCCCATCAGCTCGACCAGTTGCATCAGCCGCCGCCTGATGTCGTCGGCGTCCTCGCCGGCGAATTCGACGAGCAGCAGCGCCGCCGGCTCGCCCTGGACGAAGCGGTCGACGGTGGCGCGGAACATGGGAATGTCGCGCGACAGGTCGATCATGGTGCGGTCGACCAGCTCGACCGCGGTCGGGCCCAGCGCCACGATGCGCCTGGTCGACGCCATCGCCTGGTAGAAAGTCGGGAAATGGCAGATGCCGAGCACGCGGTGCGGCGGGATCGGCTGCAGCTCGAGCTCGATGGCATTGAAGAAGGCGAGCGTGCCCTCCGAGCCGACCAGCAGATGCGCCATGTTGTGGCCGGCATCGTCGATCATGTCGATGTTGTAGCCGCCGACCCGGCGCAGCAGCTTGGGGAAGCGCTGGGCGATCTCGGACGATTCGCGCCGGTGCAGCGCGCGCATGTCGCGCACGAGGTCGCGATAGCGCTCGGGTGCGACGCCGTCATCGAAATTGCCGGGCACCTCGCCCATGCGCGCCGCCGTGCCGTCGGCCAGGAGCGCGTCGACAGCGCGCACGTTGTGCACCATGTTGCCGTAGCGCAAGCTGCGCGCGCCGCAGCTGTTGTTGGCGGTCATGCCGCCGATGGTGGCGCGATCGCCGGTCGAGACGTCGACCGGGAAGAACAGGCCGTTCGGCTTCAGCGCCTTGTTGAGGCGGTCGAGCACCACGCCCGGCTGGACCAGCGCGCGGCGCCGCTCGACATCGACGGCGAGGACGCCGTCCATGTGCTTGCTGCAATCGATGACGAGGGCGCGGCCGACGGTCTGGCCGCATTGCGAGGTGCCGCCGCCGCGCGGCAGGACCGGCACGCCCTCCTCGCGGGCGATGGCGAGCGCCGCCGCGACGTCCTCCTTGTCGCGCGGCACGACCACGCCCAGAGGCTCGATCTGGTAGATCGACGCATCGGTGCTGTAGCGGCCGCGGCTGAACGCGTCGAACAGCACCTCGCCGCGCAAATTCTGCCGCAGCCGCGCCGCGAGCGCCGCGGCGCCCGGCTCGACCGAGCTTCCCCGCGCCAACTGTGCCATCAGTCGCCTCCTCGCTGCTCGGCCGAGTATCGCGCGGCGACCGCGGGGAATGCTAGGCGGCGCTGGCGATGCGCACCCCGGCGCGCTCGACCAGCATCACCTTGTTGAGCAGCTTCACCAGCGCGTAGACCGATTCGATCGCCGGCGCCGGCGTTTCGGTGATCCTCGCCATCTCCAGGATCGAGCCGATCAGCGCCTCGGTCTCGAGCGAGCGCCCGGCCTCGACGTCCTGCAGCATCGAGGTCTTGTGCGCGCCGACGCTTTCGGCGCCCTCGATGCGCTTCTCGATCGACACGCGGAAGGTGACGCCGAGCTTCTTTGCAATCGTCTCAGCCTCACCCATCATCTTCGCGGCGAGATGCCGCGTCTCCGGGAACTGGCAGATATCGACCAGCGTCGCATGGGTGAGCGCGCTGATCGGGTTGAAGGAGAGATTGCCCCACGCCTTGAGCCAGATCTCCGAGCGGATGTCCTTGAGGACGCGCGATTTGAGGCCCGCCTTCACGAGCACGTCGTGGATCAGCTTGGCGCGCTCGCTCACCTTGCCGTCGAGCTCACCGATCGGGAAGCGGTCGCCCTCGACATGGTGGATGATTCCGGGCGCCGTCACCGCGGCGGCGGGATAGACGACGCAGCCGATGAGCCGGCTCGGCTCGATCTTGGCGGTGAGCACGCCCGTCGGGTCGAGGCTCTCGAGCTTGCGGTTGTCGTACTTGCCGCCGAGCTTCTGGAAGTACCACCACGGCAGCCCGTTCTGCACCGTCATCACCACCGTGTCGGGGCCGAGCAGATGGTCGATGTTCTTCGCCACCTGGTCGAGGTAGTGCGCCTTGACCGCGAGGATGACGAGATCCTGCTTGCCGGCATCGGCCACCTTCTCGACCCCCTTCACCTTGGCGGTCTCCACTTTGCCGTCATGCCATTCGAGCGTGAGGCCGTTCTTCTGGATGGCCGCTAGGTGGGGCCCGAGATCGATCACGGTCACCTCGTTGCCGCCGAGCGCGAGCTTCGCCGCCATCAGCCCGCCGATGGCGCCGGCGCCGACCACGCCGATGCGGATCGGCTTGGGCGGCGCGCCGAAGAGATAGGGGCTCGGAAGCACCTGGTTGAACGCGTTGCTCAGGCGCCGAGCGAGGTGCCGCAGGCGATGACGTCGCCGGGCATCAGCGTCATGTCGCGCGACAGCGCCGCCACCAGCTTGTAGGGCGGGAAGAACATGTCGGCGACCGGATAGTTCTGCACTTCCTTGCCGTTGAGCACGGTCCGGACGCGCAAGGTCATCGGGTCGAGGCCGGTGGCGATGGTCGGGCCGAGGACGCCGAAGGTGTCGAAGCTCTTGGCGCGCACCCACTGATCGAAGGTCGGGTTCTTCTTGAGCAAATCGACGGCGGTGACGTCGTTCACGCAGGTGTAGCCGAAGATGTAGTCCTTGGCCTCCGCTTCGCTCACCATCGAGCACTTCTTGCCGATGACGATGCCGAGTTCGCCCTCGTAGACGATGCGGCCGTCATAGGATTTCGGCCGCACGATCGGCGCGCCGTGCGGGTGATAGGCGTTGGCCGCCTTGAGGAAATAGAGCGGCTCGTCAGGGACCTGGAAATTGTTCTTGGCGGCGAGCTGGTGGAAGTTGTTCCACAGGCAGATCATCTTGCTCGGATCGCAGGGCGTGCGCAGGCGCACATCGGCGAGCTTCACGGTCTCGCCCGTCGGCCGGTTGTCGCCGAGCATGTCGCCCGTGTGGACGGTGATGACGCCGCCCTCGAGGGTGCCGAAACCGGGTTTTCCTGCGCGCTCGAACCTCAGCCAATGAGCCATGATTCCTCCTCCCTCCTTTATCGGCCGGAGGCTCCCCTCCCGCCTTGAGTCTTGCGCCGCTGCGCCCGTGTCGCCGCGGTTTACGCGACCGAGCGCTGCGGCCCCGCGGTTATGCCGGACCGGCCCGCGGCTTCGGCAAGATAGTCGATCGCCGCCTGCGCGCCACCCTTGTGATGCGGCGCGCCGATGAGGCCCAGCCCCATCTCGACCCCAGCCAGCGTGCCCATCAGCATCAGGTCGTTGAAGCTGCCGAGATGGCCGATGCGGAAGACCTTGCCGGCGAGCTTGGTCAAGCCGGCGCCCAGCGACATGTCGAATTTATCGAGCACGATCTTGCGGAGCGCGTCGGCGTTGCCGCCCGGCGGCATCATCACCGCGGTCAGCGCGCTCGAATACTCGGCCGGATCGAGGCAGAGGATCTCGAGCCCCCAGCCCCGCACGGCGCGGCGCGTCGCCTCGGCATGGCGGTCGTGGCGGGCGAAGACGTTGTCGAGCCCCTCCTCGAGCAGCATCTCGATCGCCTCGTTGAGGCCGTAGAGCAGGTTGGTCGCGGGCGTGTAGGGGAAGAAGCCGGTCTGGTTCGCCGCCAGCATCGCGCTCCAATCCCAATAGCTCCGCGGCAGCCGCGCCGTCTTGTGCGCAGCGAGCGCCTTGTCGCTGATGGCATTGAACGACAATCCCGGCGGCAGCATCAGCCCCTTCTGCGAGCCGGCGACGGTCACGTCGACGCCCCACTCGTCATGGCGGTAGTCGATGGAAGCGAGCGACGAGATCGTGTCCACCATGAAGAGCGCCGGATGCCGCGTACGGTCGATCGCCTTGCGGATGTCGCCGATGCGGCTGGTCACGCCGGTCGAGGTCTCGTTGTGAACGGCCATCACGGCCTTGATCTGATGACCGCGATCCTGCGCGAGCATCGCCTCCACCGCCAGCGGGTCGACGCCATGGCGCCAGTCGCCCGGCACGAACTCGACCGCGAGCCCGAGCCTGCCGGCCATCTCGCGCCACAAGGTCGCGAAGTGGCCGGTCTCGAACATGAGGACACGATCGCCGGGCGACAGCGTGTTGACCAGCGCCGCTTCCCAGGCGCCGGTGCCCGAGGCCGGGTAGATCACCACCGGGCCCTTGGTCTTGAAGATCAGCTTTATGTCCGCCAGCACTTTGCGACCGAGCGCGCCGAATTCCGGTCCGCGATGATCGATGGTCGGATTGTCTATCGCGCGCAGGACGCGGTCGGGGACGTTGGTCGGGCCGGGAATCTGCAAGAAGTGCCGCCCACTCGGGCCGTGCGTGAGCTTCAGCATCGACCGCCTCCTGTATGGCCGCATTGCCTTGTTTTGCATTTTGCATGCAATATGGCCGCGACAATGTCAAGAAGAACCATCGGAGAACATTTCGCGAGGGCTCCGCTATCATGTTGATTAAAACTGATTTAGGCGCAATCCACAAACTATACGTGTGACAAGGCCGGCGTTGCTGAGTATCGTATCTTAAATGCAAAAAGGCCAGACATGACAGCATTGGGTGCCTTCGCGATCAATCGGACCAACCTCCACGCGGAGGTGACGACACGTCTGCGCGACCTCATCGTCGAAGGGCTGATCCCGCCGGGCGCTCGCCTCAACGAGCGTGTCCTGTGCGAGCAGCTGCAAGTCTCGCGCACGCCGCTGCGCGAGGCCCTCAAGGTGCTCGCCGCCGAGGGGCTGGCCGAGCTGCTGCCCAACCGCGGCGCCGTGGTGACGCCGATCAGCATCGCCGAGATTGACCACGTGTTCGAGGTGCTTGGTCCGCTCGAAGGGCTGTCGGGCGAGCTGGCCTGCGCGCGCATCTCGAACGGGCAGTTCGCGGAAATCCGTGCGCTGCATTTCGAGATGCTGCTGCATTACAACCGCGCCGACCGCGCCGAGTATTTCCGCTGCAACCAGGCGATCCACCACGGCATCAGCCGGGCGGCGGGCAACCCTGTGCTGCAGGCGAGCTATGGCGCACTCAATGCGCGCGTGCGTCGCGCGCGGTACTTCGCCAATCTCACCCAGGAGCGCTGGGACAAGGCGATCGCCGAGCACGGACAAATCCTCGAGGCGCTTGAGCGCCGCGACGGCGCGCGGCTGCGCCGAATTCTCGAGGTCCACCTCAAGAACAAGCGCGACGTGGTGATTATGGCGATCGAAGCGCGCATGCGCGCGAATGACAACGAGGGCGCCGCCTTGGCCTTCGCACCTCACCACTGACGGGACCATACGGGAGCGTGCCGTCCTGCTGCAGAAGAACGCATGTCGGCGCCGGCAGCGCGTCAGCAGCACGCCCGCCGTTCGCGCGTGCCGTATCGCCGCAGTGGTGGCGATCCGGCGATCGGTTATGTTTCGGGGAAGCGCCGCTCAAGCGGTGACGGATCTTGGCAACTGGCGTGGGGAAGGAAATGCGTAAATCGGGTTATTGGGCGACGAGCACGGTGCTGTTCCTGCTCTGCCTCATGTACATGATCACCTATATCGACCGGGTGAACATCTCGACCGCCGCGCTCGTCTTCAAGGGGGAGCTCGGCCTCAGCAACACCGATTACGGCGCGATCTTCGCCGCCTTCGGCTGGAGCTATGCCTGCTTCCAGATCGTCGGCGGCTGGATCGGCGATCGCTTCGGACCGCGTCTCACGCTCGGTATCTGCGGCTTCATCTGGGCGCTTTCCACCATCTTCACCGGCCTCGCCAACGGCTTCTGGGGCCTGATCATCGCGCGCGTGGCGCTGGGCGTCGGCGAAGGCGCCACCTTTCCGACGGCAACGCGCGCCATGTCGAGCTGGACACGCGCCGGCTGGCGCGGCTTCGCCCAGGGCGTCACGCATTCCTTCGCCCGCGCCGGCAACGCCATCACGCCGCCGATCGTCGCTTCGCTTATCTTTTATTTCTCCACCTGGCGCGCCGCTTTCGTGATCCTCGGTGTCATGAGCTTTGTCTGGGTCATCGTCTGGGTGTGGTATTTCCGCGACAAGCCCGGTGAGCATAGCGGCGTCAGCGAGCAGGAGCTCGCGACCTTGCCACCCTATCGCGGCGGAGTGCAGGAAACCGGTGTGCCGTGGCGGCGGCTGGTACCGCGCATGATGCCCACCACCATCGTCTATTTCTGCTACGGCTGGACTCTCTGGCTCTATCTGAGCTGGATCCCGCTCTATCTGCAGCACGCGCACAACCTCAACCTCAAGAGCTCGGCGCTGTTCGCCTCGGCGGTGCTGTTCTCGGGCGTCGTCGGCGACACCATGGGCGGCGTGGTCAGCGACTGGGTGTTCAAGCTCACCGGCGATCTCGCGGTGGCGCGGCGCAACGTCATCGTCGGCAGCCTGCTGGGCTCGCTCATCTGCCTGTCGCCGATCTTCTTCGTGCAGGATATCGGCGTCCTCGCGCTCTGCCTCGGCGCGGCGTTCTTCTGCCTCGAGCTGACCATCGGCCCGATCTGGTCGGTGCCGATGGATATCGCGCCCAAGCATTCGGGCACGGCGAGCGGCATCATGAACACCGGCTCGGCGATCGCCGCCATCGCCTCGCCCTGGCTGTTCGGCATCATCATCGATGCGACCGGCAACTGGAACCTGCCCTTTGCCGGCTCGATCGTGCTGCTGCTCGTCGGCGCGGTCCTGGCGTTCTGGATGCGGCCGGAGCAATCGATCGAGGAGAAGCCGCCGGCGGCCTCGGCGCCCGCCGCCCGCGCCGCCTAACGTGCCGTTCGGCCGCGCCGCGGACAGCGGCGCGGCCGCAACGCCAGCCTTGCGAAGGGACGGGCTTCCGGGCACATTCGCCCGTTCCCGCGAGGAGAGGCGTATGACGGCGAAAAGCGGCAGGCATTTTCTGCAGATTCCCGGGCCAAGCAACGTGCCCGACCGCATCCTGCGCGCGATCGACCAGCCGGTGATCGACCATCGCGGCCCCGATTTCGCCGCCCTCGCCATCGCCGTCATCGCCGGAATGCAGCGGATCTTCCGCACGTCGGGCGCGATCGCAATCTTCCCCTCCTCCGGCACCGGCGCCTGGGAAGCCGCGCTGGTGAACACGCTCTCGCCCGGCGACCGTGTGCTCGCCTTCGAGACCGGCCAGTTCGCCACGTTGTGGCGCGTGCTGGCTGAGCGCCTTGGCCTCGTCGTGGAGTTCATCCCCGGCGATTGGCGCCATGCGGTCGACGCAGGAGAAGCCGAGGCGCGCCTCACCGCGGACAAGGCGCATGCCATCAAGGCGGTGATGCTGGTGCACACGGAGACCTCGACCGGCGTCACCAGCGACGTCGTCGCGATGCGCCGCGCGCTCGACCGCGCCAAGCATCCCGCGCTGCTGCTGGTCGATACCATCTCGTCCCTCGCCGTCACCGATTTCCGCCAGGACGAGTGGGGCGTCGACGTCACCATCGCCGGCGCGCAGAAGGGGCTCATGCTGCCGCCGGGGCTCGGCTTCAACGCCATCTCCGCCAAGGCGCTCAACGCCAGCAAACGCGCCAAGCTGCCGCGCGCCTATTGGGAGTGGCAGCCGATGATCGCTGCCGGCGAGAGCGGTTTCTTTCCTTTCACGCCGGCCACCAACCTGCTGCTCGGGCTCAGGGAGGCGATCGCCATGCTCGAGGAGGAGGGGCTCGACAACGTCTTCGCCCGGCACGACCGCCTCGCCGAGGCGACGCGCCGCGCCGCCGCCGCCTGGGGCGTCGAGATTCTCTGCGCCGATCCGCGCGCGCGGTCGAGCACGCTCACCGCGCTGCTGCTGCCGCCGGGGTACAATGCCGACGCTTTTCGCCGCACCGTGCTGGAGCGCTTCGACATGTCCCTGGGCGCGGGCCTCGGCAAGGTCGCCGGCAAGGTCTTCCGCATCGGTCACCTCGGCTGGTTCAACGAGCTCACGCTGATGGGCACGCTGGCCGGTGTCGAGATGGGGTTCGCCCTGGCGGGCGTGCCGCATCGGAGCGGCGGCGTCGATGCGGCCATGGGCTACCTCGCCGGAAATGTCGGCGCTGAGCCGGCGCGCCTGGCGAGGGCCGCCAAGCAATGACCGGGCAGGCCGGCGCGCTGGCTGAGCTGCTGCTTGCCGCGCGCCGCACCGGCCGGCCGATCGAGACACTGCCCGCCGCCCTCGTGCCGGCAACGCCCGCCGCCGCCTACGCCGTCCAGGACGCGGTCGCGTCCGCGCTCGGCGCCATCGCGGGGTGGAAGGTCGGCGCGCCGAGTCCCACGGCGGAGCCCAATTGCGCGCCCCTCTTCGCCGCGCTGGTGGCGGCGAGCCCGGCGCGCTGGCCGGCATCCCGCTTTCGCCTGCGCGGCATCGAGGGCGAGCTGGCCTTCCGCTTTGGCAGGCCGCTGCCGCCTCGCGCCGTACCCTACGGCGAGGACGAGGTGTGGGCGGCCGTCGACACGCTGCATCCCGCCATCGAGCTGGTCGACTCGCGCTTCGCCGATTTCCGCGCCACGGACAAGCTCGCCCTCCTCGCCGACAACCAGAGCAACGGCGCCTTCTGCCATGGCGCCGCGCTGCGCGACTGGCGCGCCGTCGACTTCCTGCGCCAGCCGGCAGCGCTGGCGATCGACGGCAAGGAGGTGGCGAGCGCCGTCGGCGGCAACGCCGCCGGCCATCCGCGCCGCCTCCTCGCCTGGCTCGCCAACCACTGCGTCCGCCGCGGCCGCGGCATCGCCGCCGGCGACATCGTCACCACCGGAACCCATACGGGACTGGTCTTCGCCGCGCCGGGCGCCGCGATCACGGTGCGCTTCGCCGGCCTGGGCGAGGCGAGCCTGACGCTCGCCGCCTGACCCCCGCGCGGGCGCACCCTTAACGGCGGGGTCGGCGGCGACTAGAATGAGCGCGTGCGGCTTGCCCGCCGGCGCCGTCCTGCCGATACTGCCGGGACCGGCGGCGGGCCGGTCGAATTTTAGGACGGGTCGAATCAGCGCGTGAAACGCCAGACCGTAGCCATCGTCGACGATCGGATCACCAACCTGAAGATCCTCGAGCGCCTGGCCGCTTCGCTCGACGATCGGGTCGAGGTCAAGACGTTCGACCACCCGGCCCGCGCGCTCGAGTATGCCGGGCCCGAGCCGCCCGACCTCGTCATCACCGATTTCAAGATGCCCGATCTCGACGGCGCCGAGTTCATCCGGCGCTTCCGCGCGCTGCCGTCCTGCACCGACGTGCCGGTGATGGTCATTACCGCCTATGAGGACCGCGACCTGCGCTACCAGGCGCTCGAGGCCGGCGCGACCGACTTCCTGCTGAGCCCCGTCGACCATCACGAGTTCCGCGTACGCTCGCGCAACCTGCTGACGCTGCGCCGGCAGCAGCTGCTGCTCAAGGAGCGCGCATCTTCGCTCGAGGAGCAGATCCTGGTCGAGGAGCAGCGCCATCGCGACGCGCTGCGTCACAGCCACGAGTTGCTGATGCGGGTCATCGACGCCGTGCCGGTGCTGGTCAGCGCCACCGACCATGAGGGGCGCTATGTCTTCGTCAATGACTTCTACGCCCGTCGCATCGGCCGCCCCGTCGCATCGATCGTCGGCCTGACGCCGGTGGCGGTGCAGGAGAACCCGGAGACGCGCTCAGCCCAGGAGCGCGACCGCCGCATCGTCGCCGGCCTCGACCCGCCTGGCTCCTTCGAGGAGGCGATCGTCCCGCCCGGCGGCGAGCCGCGCGTCCTCCTCACCACCAAGGCGCTGTTGCGCGACCAGGACGGGCGCCCGTCCCTGGTGGTCACCGCCTCGCTCGACATCACCGACCGCAAGGAGGCCGAGAACGCCCTCCTTGCCGCCAAGGAAGAGGCCGAGCTGGCGAGCCGCAGCAAGACCGAGTTCCTGGCCAATATGAGCCACGAGCTGCGCACGCCCCTGAACGCCATCATCGGCTTCTCCCAGGTCATGGCCGACGAGGTCCTGGGTCCGCTCGGCAGCGCCCGCTATTCCGGCTATGCCCGCGACATCGGCGCCAGCGCCCAGCACCTGCTCGGCATCATCAGCGACATCCTCGACGTCTCGAAGCTCGAAGCCGGCAAGGTCGAGCTCGACGAGGACGAGGTCGAGATCGGCCAGATGGCGCGCGACATCTTGCATCTCGTGGCGGAGCGGGCGCGATCGCTCGATGTCGCCGTCGATCTCGAACTCGCCCCGGACCTGCCCCGGGTCAGGGCGGACGCGCTCAAGCTCAAGCAGGTGCTGCTCAACCTCATCACCAACGCCATCAAGTTCAGCCATTCTGGCGGCCGCGTGCTGGTGCGCGGCGGGGTCGTCGAGGACGGCATGCATCTCGAGGTCGTCGACCGCGGCATCGGCATGGACCCGGCCGAGGTTGAGACCGCCGTGACCCGTTTCGGCCAGGTGGCCAGCACCTGGAACCGCAAGCATCCCGGCACCGGCCTCGGCCTGCCGCTGGCCATCGGCCTGGTCGAGCTGCATGGCGGCCGGCTGCACATCGCCAGCGAGAAGGGCGTCGGCACCGCCGTGACCATCTGCCTGCCGATGAGCCGGCTCATCGCGCAGGACACCGCCGTCACCGCGTGAGGCGAAGCCTGCCGGCGGCACGATCGCGCATTCAATATGTCGTGTTCGTCGACCTGTTAACATCTAGTTATAGATTTTTTTGCTAACCATAGGCACTATCGCGCCGAGGGCCGCCACGGTGGGCGCCGCGATGGCGTAGCGCTGGCCGGATCGGCTGGGTCGCGTGGCCAGGGGGAGGGCCGGGCACAGCTTCGCATGATGGGACGGCACGAGGCGAGGAACACCGCCGGCAGCAGCGTGGCAACGCGCAAAGCGCGCATCCTCGTCTGGGCCCTGGCGCTCTATTCCGCCGCGGTGCCGCTCACCCTCTCGATCATCGTCGCCACCGCGCCGAGCGCGCCTTTGCCGCCCCTCCTGCCGACGCTGTGGCTGGCCATGGTGATCCTCGGACCGGGCGCGGCGGCGATCGTTTGCGCGCTGCGCGGCGGCGCCGGCCGGGTCGCCCGCGAGCTCGCCGAGCAGAACGAGCAGGAGCCGCAGCAGGTCATCATCCGCCTGTTCTTCACCGGCTTCGTGCTTGCCTATCTCGTCGCCCTCGCCATCGCCGGCATCGACAGCGCACGCTTGATGCCGCTGCTTGCCGTCAATGTCGCCGGCGTCCTCTATTCCTGGCTCATCTTCATCGATCTCGCGATTCGCCCGCAGCCCTCGCCGCTGCGCCGCGCCGCGGCGATGGTGAGCGACATCGCCTTCATCTCCATCTTCCTGCATATCGGCGAGGCGCTGACCGCACCGTGGTTCCCCGTCTATCTCTGGGATGTGCTCGGCTTCGGCTTCCGCTTCGGCCAGCGCTCCCTCGTCGCCACCGTGCTGCTGAGCCTCGCCGGCTTCGCCGTCGTCTGCGCTGCGACCCCCTATTGGCAGGAACGGCCGGGCATGGCGGGCGGCGTCGTGCTCGCGCTGATCCTGCTGCCGGCTTATGCCGCCACGCTCATCGGCCGCCTCACCCTCGCCAAGGCGCAAGCCGAGGAGGCGAATGCCGCCAAGAGCCGTTTCCTGGCGATCATGAGCCACGAGCTGCGCACGCCGCTCAACAGCATGATCGGCATGGGCTCGCTGTTCGGCCGCACCAACCTCGACGCCGAGCAGCGCGACATGCTCGCGACCATCCAGCTCTCGGCGCGCACGCTTCTCGGCCTCATCAACGATGTCCTCGATTTCTCCAAGATCGAGGCGGGCAAGCTGCAGCCCGAACTCGAGAGCTTCGTGCTGCACGAGGTGGTCGGCAGCGCCGTCGCCATGTTGCGCCCGCAGGCGGAGGCCAAGGGCCTTGCGCTCGCGCTGCGCATCGATCCGCGCCTGCCGCGCACCTATCGCGGCCTGCCGCTGCAGCTGCGCCAGATCCTCATCAACCTCGTCGCCAACGCTATCAAATTCACCACCCAGGGCCGGGTCGAGGTGCGGGCGCGGCTGCTCGAGCGCGACGGCGAGACCGTGCGCCTCACCCTCGCGGTGCGCGACGACGGCGTCGGCATCGCGCCCGAGGCGCGCGACAAGATCTTCCAGGTCTTCACCCAGGCGGACAGCACGGTGACGCGCCGCTATGGCGGCACCGGCTTGGGCCTTGCCATCGCCAAGCAGCTGACCCAGCTGATGGGCGGCACGATCGACGTCGAGAGCGAGCTCGGCAAGGGCAGCACCTTCACCGTGACGCTGCCGCTGCGTGACGATCCCGGCACCAGCCGGCCGCCCGATCTCGCCGGGCGCGAGGCGCTGATCGTCAGCGCCGACGCCGATCTTGCCGCCACGCTGCAGATGCGGCTACGTGGCTGGCGCGGCGAGCCACAATGGCTGAGCGACGCCGAAGCGGCGCTGAAGCGCCTCGGTGAGATGACCGCGGCGACGCCGCGACCGCTGCTGCTCCTCGACGGGCGCGCCGACCCCCTCGCCGCCCTGAGCCTCACCCACCGCCTTGCGGTCGCCTCGCCGCACCCACCGCTCGCGCTGTTCATCGCCGCGCCGGGCGGCGCCGAATCGATCGCCGGGCTCGCCGCCGCCCATCTCGCCGCGGTGGTCGAGGCGCCGGTCGGCGACGCCGCCCTCGCCAGCGCGCTGCTGGCGGCGCTGGCCAGCGACACCAAGGCGATGGCCGAGCTGGTCGAGCCGCTGCCGCACGAAGCGCCGGCGCCGGCGGCGGGCCCGACGCTGCCGGCGCCCGCCCGCCCGCTCAAGATCCTGGTCGCCGAGGACAACAACGCCAATCGCAAGATCCTGCGGCGCATCCTCGAGATCACCGGCCATCAGGTCGCCGTCGCCAATGACGGCGAGGCGGCCTTGTCGATGCTCGACCGCGACCGTTTCGATCTCGCGCTCATGGACATCAACATGCCGGAGATGAGCGGCTACGAAGTGACCAAGCTCTACCGCATGGAGCATCTCGGCGAGGCACGCCTGCCGATCATCGCCCTCACCGCCGACTCGACCAGCGAGACCGAGCGACAGTGCCGCGAGGCCGGCATGGACGCCGTGCTGACCAAGCCCGTCGAGGCGGCGCAGCTGCTCGCGGCGATCGACGGCACCTATGCCCGTGTCGCCATGCCCGGCAACGCCGCGCTGGCCTCGCCCGTGGTCACGCCGATCTCGGCGCATCCGCGCTACTTCTCCGATGTCGGCGCCGTCGTCGACGAGGCGACCATCGAGGCGCTGCGCATGCTCGGCGACGGCAGCGATTTCCTCGGCGACGTCATCGACACCTTCTGCAGTGACGGGCGCCGGCTGCTCGAGCATCTGCGCCAGGCGGTCGACGAAGGCGATCTGCGCGGCTTCAAGGAGCTGATCCACTCGCTGCGCAGCGGCGCCGCCAATGTCGGTGCGGCGCGGCTATGCCAAGCGCTAACCACCCTGCGCGAAATCACGGGCAAGGATTTGCGCCAACACGGCGCCAGCTACATCGAGAAGCTGCAGAGCGAATTCGCCAAGCTCGAGACGGCGCTCGACCGCATGGCCAAGGAAAGCCGGCGCGGCGCCTAGGTCGCGGCGCCGCCGCTCACCACGGGCCGCCCCTGCCGGCTGCGCCGGCGGTCCTGCGCCATGGCCAGGCGGGTCATCTTGCGCAGATCCGCTTCGTTGAGCTTCAGCGCGGCGTCGATCCACAGATCGGCGATGCGCAGCATTTCCTCGAGGCTCACCGGGTTGGTGACCCAACGGGCCTGGCGCAAGGCGGTATGCGCGCGATGCCGGCGGCCATGGCGGCCGGTATAGGCGTAGACCGCATCGGTGCCCTCGCCATCGGCGGCGAGCACGTCGACCACGCCAAGCTGGTAAAGGTGCTCGGCGGTGTAGATCTCGCCGCTGAGGATCATGCGCTCGGCCAGGCCCGGCGCGACGCGGCGCGACAGGAAAGTATAGGCGCCCATGCCCGGGAACAGGTTGAAGAGGATCTCCGGCAAGCCGAAGCGCGCGCTGCGCTCGGCGACGATCACGTTGCTCGACAGCGCCGCCTCGAAGCCGCCGCCGAGCGCCTCGCCCTGCACCAGGGCGACGGTGATGATGGGGAGACCATAAAGCGTGGCGTTGGTGTAGCCGACCTCGCAGCACGCCTGGGCGTAGCGGGCCAGCGCGGTGCGGTCGCCGCGCCGGATCAGCTCGGCGAACAGCTCGAGATCGCCGCCCAGGTTCCACACCCCCGGGGCGCGCGAGCCGAGCACGAGGTAGCGGATCGGCCCCTCCTCCGGCGCCTCCTCGCCCAACGTGCGGACAAGGCGTTGGATGCGCTGCGCTTCCTCGAGCACCGTCGAAGAGAAGCAGGGGCGCCCGGTGAAGTCGAAATAGCACCAGAGGATTTTCTGGTCGGCATCGTATTGGAGATCGAACTCGCTAAGCCGCTGCGCCGCGATGGCGGTTGCCGCCCGGCCGGGCGTGGCCGGAACGAAGGGCCGCGGCGGCAGCTCGACCACCGATTCCGTGGTCGCCATCATCGCGCCGCCGAGCGGGCGTCCTGCTCCTGTCGAGAGGTCCAACAGCTGCGTCTTCATCGTACCCTCCCACGGCCTCTTCAGCCAGTCCGGCGACAGCGACGCACCAGGAATAAGTGTTTACGGATTTTAACGGTGACGGAATTTCTGCCGACGAGCAAGCCCTGTTTTCGCTCGTCGGCTAAGATTCCGCCTGCGAAACATTCTACTGTCGCTGGCGAAAAGGCCGGAGCCTGTCGAGCTTGCGCCGGTCGATGGCGGAGCATCCCCGCGGCGCGGGAGCGCTGCGTGTTTCCCGTGGCATGCACCACCTTTGGTTGCGTACAAATCCGCGACGGGGCGGCTGGGCGAGTGCTACAGGTGGCGACAGGTCGCGCGGCGCGGCGGCGCGGCGACAGCCCCGGCGGGAAGCGGCGGCTTCGCGGAGATCCGCGGAAACCGCGGGCACTTGTCACACGTGAAACCTATACATGCGCGTCCGACCGGACCATTCGGCCCGGGGATTCGCTACAGCAGCGGATGATGCCGCGGACCATCGCCGGACCCCGAACGAACCACCGGCGCGGCAGTCACCTGCTTCTGGTCGCTCTGGGCGCGGATCAAGGCGGCGCTCAGCGCGCTGTCGATATAGGCGTCCGGCGCGAACATCGACCAATGCCCGCTGCGCACGTCGATCAGCGCCACTTTGAGGCGGATGCGCATGAGCTGCGTCTCGTCGGGAATGACGGCGCCGACCAGCGGGACCCACGATACCATTTTCGTCGGCTCGTGCTCGACCGTGCTTTCCAGCACGCCCCAATAGCAGAAGATCACCTCGGCGCCGCTCTTCGCCGCCGCC
>WNFE01000802.1_pt1 | contig 23750 bp, 20 predicted proteins | sample 5400451 | NCBI WGS metagenome assembly WNFE01 (sample SAMN13153344, study PRJNA577476) | soil metagenome | isolation source: 200 cm saprolite under Douglas fir tree site 2 hole 2 | place: USA:California | collected 2015-04-18
CGTTGCCATTCTCCACATAGGCCACCCAGTCCTTCCGACTCCGGGTGCCGTGCCAGGCGACCGTGAGACCGCTGGCCTGCATGCGCTTGCGGCCTTCGATCTTCGCGAGGGGCTTTCGGGGGGACTCCATGGCGCCCAAGAGTACGACGGGGTCCGGAGGCTAGACAAGGCCCTGTTCCCAGGGCGAACCCAGGGGAAAATTCTACATTGGTGTAATGTAAAACATACCTATGCTGACACTTTCGCCGGGGACGAGCGCCTGCCCACCCCCGCCTATGGTAGGAGACGGCCCTCCGGCAACCACTTCGCGTCCTCCCTCCTGCCCACCCCACTGGCACATCCGTTGCGTTCGGTCCCTGCCCCGAAAGGACCGGACATGCGTCTGAGATCTCTGATGAGCTTCCTGGCCGACGACCTGGCGGTCGATCTGGGGACCGCCAACACCCTCGTGTACGTGAGGGGACAGGGCATCGTCCTCAACGAGCCGTCGATCGTGGCCTTGAAGGACGGTGTCGTCCTGGCCGCCGGCCACGAGGCCAAGGCCATGCTCGGCCGCGCCCCCGGGAGCATCTCGGTGATCCGGCCCCTCCGCCACGGCGTCATCGCCGACTTCGACTCCACCGAGAAGATGCTCCACTACTTCATCCGCAAGACCCATCAGCGCCGCAGCATCGTGCACCCACGCGTCGTGGTCACGGTGCCGTCCGGGATCACCCAGGTGGAGAAGCGGGCGGTGCGCCAATCGGCCAAGCAGGCGGGCGCCCGCGAGGCCTATCTGATCGAGGAGCCCATCGCGGCGGCCCTCGGCGCGGGCCTGCCGGTGGCCGAGCCGGGCGCGAACATGATCGTGGACATCGGCGGCGGCACCACCGAGGTGGCGGTGATGTCCCTGTCCGGGATCGTCTACTGCAAGTCTGCCCGCATCGCGGGGGACGAGATGAACACCGCGGTGATTCAGCACATCCGCAAGAACTACAGCCTCCTCGTGGGCGAGCGCCACGCGGAAGACATCAAGCTGCGGCTGGGCTCCGCCTATCCCGTCGCGGGCGAGCACCTCACCATGGAAGTCAAGGGGCGCGACCTGATCGTCGGCATCCCCAAGACCATCCTGGTGACCGGCGAGGAGATCCGCGAGGCGCTGCGCGAGCCGATCATGGCCATCGTGAGCGCGGTGCACACCTGCCTCGAGCAGATCCCCCCCGAGCTGGCCGCCGACATCGTGGACAAGGGCATCGTGCTGTCCGGCGGCGGCGCGCTCCTCCGCGGGATCGACTTGCTGCTGCACGAGCAGACCGGCCTGCCGATCCGCGTGAGCGACGATCCGCTGACCTGCGTCGTCCGCGGGGCGGGGGCGCTGCTCGACGACGTCAAGCTTCTCTCCCGCGTCGCGCTTCCTTCCTAGTCGCGTCCCTCTAGCTATCACGCGAAGGCCGGGCGGGGGGGGCGTCGTCTCGATCGAGCCACGAGATGGGCCGCGATCCGCTTCGGGCGGCACGTTGGTCACGATGTCGGCCTCGCCCTTGTCGAGGGCCACCAGGCGGGGGAAGTCCTCCGGAATCGCCTTCCACACCACGCGGTCGACCGCGGGCGCGCGGCCCTCCCAGCCCCACCAGTCGCGATTGGCCTCCATCACGAGCCGCTCGTCCTTGACCCACTCCACGAACTTGTAGGCTCCGCTGCCGACCGGGCGCCGGGCCAGCTCCTTGGCGCCGTCGTCGGTGGTGAACCGCGCGGGGAGGATCTGCGAGCCCATCTGGGCCATGCGCACCGCGATCAGGGGATCGGGCTTCTTGGTCACGATGCGCACCGTGGTGGGATTCACCGCCGTGACCGATTCGATCGTGGCGAACCCCGCGGTCACCACCGTCTTGCCGGGCACCAGATTCCGCTCGATCGTCGCCCGCACGTCCTCCGCGGTCAGCGGCGAGCCGTCGTGGAACTTCACGCCCGGCCGCAGCGTGAACTCCCAGGTCGTCTCGTTGAGCGCCTTCCACGAGGTCGCCAGGCCCGGCTGGAGCTGCAGCGCGGTGTCCCACCGCGTGAGCGAGTCGTACAGATTGTAGAAGTAGTTGACGGTCAGGACCTGGGTGCTCCGCCCGGGGTCCATGGTGGTAGCCTCGGCGGGCTGGGCGATGGTGATCTGCGTCGGCTCGGCGTGCGCGAGCGCCGCGAGAGCCGTCAGCAACAGAGCCACGAGGCAGGCGAAGAGCGGCATCGGACTTCCTCCTCTATACAGGGCGAGGGTATCGCAGTCGGCCGCGCAATTCTATAATCTCGGGCGAGCCGGACATGCCACGCACAGCCACCGACTGGCCACGCACCGCCACCCACTGGAGGCCCGTATGAAGGGCGTGACCCTGCCGACCGAGACCGTGTTCGTGATGGAGAACTCGCCGATCAAGTTCGGGCTGGGCGCCATGGACGAGATCGGCTTTGACGCCAGCCGCCTGGGGATCCGCAAGGCGCTGATCTTCACCGACCGCCACATCTCCGAGCTGGGCCTGCCCGAGCGCGTGCGCGCGCTGCTCGAGGAGCAGGGCGTGAAGGCCGACGTCTGGGACGGCGTGGAGGTGGAGCCCACCGATCGCTCCATGGAGGAGGCCGGCGAGTACGCGCGCAGCAAGGACTTCGACGGGCTGATCGCGGTCGGCGGCGGCAGCACCATCGACACGTGCAAGGCCGCCAATCTCCTCACCTGCTATCCGGCGCCGCTGCTCGACTACATCAACAAGCCGGTCGGCAAGGGCGTGCCGGTGCCCGGCCCGGTGCGCCCGCTGATCGCGGTGCCCACCACCGCCGGGACCGGCAGCGAGACCACCGCGGTGGCGGTCACGCACATCGTGGACCAGAACGTGAAGGCCGGCGTCTCGCACCGCCTGCTGCGGCCCGCGCTGGGGGTGGTGGATCCGCTCAACACGCTCACCGCCCCGCCCGAGGTGACCGCGGCGGCGGGGGCCGACATCCTCACCCACGCCATCGAGTCCTACACCACGCGCCCCTACAACGCCCGCGCCAAGCATCACCCGACCGACCGGCCGGCCTATATCGGCGCCAATCCGGCCAGCGACATCTGGTGCGAGAAGGCCATGGAGTACGCGGCCCGGTATCTGCGGCGCGCCGTGCTCAACGGGCTCGACCTCGAAGCGCGCCTGCACCTGGCCCTAGCCGCCAACTACGCGGGTATCGGCTTCGGCAACGCGGGCGTGCACATCCCCCACGCGGTGGCCTACCCGATCGCGGGCCTGGTACGCGACTACGTCCCGAGCGGCTACCGCACCCGGCACCCGCTCGTCCCGCACGGCATGTCGGTGATCCTCACCGCGCCCGCCGCCTTCCGCTTCACCTACACCAGCGCGCCCGAGCGGCACCTGCGCGCGGCCGAGCTGCTGGGGTGGCCGGTGGCCGATCTCAACGAGGCCGAGCGGCGCGAGGCGCTGCCCCAGGCGCTGCTCTCGCTCATGCGCGATGTCGGCATCCCCAACGGACTCACCGCGATCGGCTACACCGAGCGGGATCTCCCGGCGCTGATCGAGGGCAGCCTACGGCAGCCGCGACTCCTCTCGGGCGCCCCCCGCCAAGTCGGCGCGGCCGAGCTCGACCTGATCCTCCGCGACGCGATGCAGTACTGGTAGCCGGGCAGCCGGACGCTGAGAAAGGTCAACATGCGCGAGTGCGACGCCCGGAAGCGCATCCGAATAACCTCCGTTCGAGCGCCGGCTTTCGCCGGCGCACCCCGGTTCTCGGGGGGAGGCTCGGAGGGGGCCCCCTCTTTAGACTTCAGAAGGGGCCCCGTCCGATGATCTAGAGCTGCCCCGAATCTCCCCAGTTGTCGAGGAGGGCCTGGTAGGCGGGGTCCTGGTAGCGATCCAGGTGGAACGCGGGTGCGTAGTGGGGCAGCGGCCGCTCCGCGATGTAGTCGGCGAGCAGATCGGCGGCCCCGTTGGACGACATCATCCCGTAGCCGGAGAGGCCGCCCAGGACGTAGGCGCCCTCGACGGGCAGCGGGCCAGATAGGAAGCGATTCTCCCGCGTCTTGGTGTAGTAGCCCCCGTCCACGAAGCACTTCGGGAGCCGTGATAGGTACGCGGCGAGCCCGGGCAGCGGGCGCGTCAGGCCGCGCAGCACGATCTCCGCGTAGGCCGGATCGAACTCGACCGGGAAGCGCGCCTCCATCGGCTCGACGTCGTAGGTCCAGACCCCGAGCATCACCGGGCTGTCTCCGCCGCCCTCGGGCCGCCCGTGCACGCCGGCGGGCATCTCCTCCAGCAGGTGCCGGAGCGCCTCAGCCTCCCCGAGCTCCGCGCGCTCGTCGTCCGACCACGGCAGCCGCACCGGATCCGTCCAGATCATCATCGGCGCGTGCCGCGGCACCACCCCCAGGGTATCGTGGAACGCGACCTTGGCGTGCCGCTCGCAGAACACGGGCAGCTCGACGCCGAGCAGCCGCCCCACGTCCTTGACGAAGGGTCCCGCCGCGTTCACGAAGCGCGGGGTCGCGATCATGCGGGTACCGTCGCGCCCGCTCACCGCCACCCCGGTGACCCGCCCACCCGCCGTCTCCACCCGCTCCACGCGCCCTTCGATCAGGCGCACCCCCTTGTCGCGCGCGCGCTCGAGCATGTACATGCCGAGCTGCTGGCCGCTGAACCAGCCGCAGCGTCGCGCGTGCAACAGCGCCACCGTGTCTGGGGCCAGGTACGGGAAGTGGCGGCGGATCAGGCTCGGGTCGGTAATGACGTCGGTGCCGATGGGCTGCGCCTCGTAGCCGACGGCGGGCGCGGGCTGGTAGGTATCCGCGGCCGAGCGATGCGCGCGGACGGGCCCGGCCCCGAAGGCGGCCGCGTCCTCGGCGGCCCGCACGTAGCGGTCGATCTGCTCGGGCTGCGCGGTGGCGAAGAGATAGCCGCGCCGGTTCATCAGGAAGACGTTGCCGCTCTCGCGCGCGAGCTCCTCCATCAGGTCGATGCTGCGGTTCATCAGGGCCACCATCGCGTCGCCGGGCCCCGGCCACCAGTTGCGGTAGGACTCGGCGGATTTGTCGCTGGTGAGGGAGAGCGCGGGGCGCTCGTCCACCAGCACGACCCCGCCGATGCCGCGGCGGACCGTCAGGTGATACGCGGCGGCGATGCCGGCCATGCCCGCCCCGCAGATCACCACCTCGGCCGACCCCGCGCTCATGGCCCCCGACTCTACACGCTTTGGCAGCATGCCGACACTGTCAGCATCACGACACGGAATTGACAGTCCGCCGCGCTGGTGACAGGGGTCCAAGTGCCCGAAATATCGCGCCCGTCGAGCAGGCACGCAGGTTGCTCGTACCCCTCGTATGATCACCACAAAACACAACGATCGCCGCCGCCATCCGCGTACGGACGTCTCCTGGCTCGTCGTCGTGGAGGCCGGGAAGCGCCGCTTCCTGCTCCAGACGGTGGACATCTCGGCCCGCGGGGCCAAGGTGAGGCCCAAGGAGCGGATCGATATCGGGACGCCGGCTCAGCTCCGCTTCCGGCCGCCGGACGGGTCGCCGTTCAATGTGCCGGCGCTGGTGTGGCGGGCGGACTCCGACGGCCTGGCCTTCCTCTTCATGGGGGACATCCAGGACCGCCTGCGCCGCTTCGGTCGCGTGCTCGCGGTCTAGCCTAGGCCGCGCGGCTCCTTACTTCCGGAACCAGCCCCGAAACTTATCCCACCACCGCTCGATCTGCTCCGGGACGCCGCCATGCTCCTCGCAGGGCGAGGGCTCGGTGCCGGCCAGGAACACCTCGGTGGTCACGAGCGGGCAGAACGCGGTAGCGCGACGGCCGGTGGTCACGTCCACCTTCGCGTGCGCGATGCCGGCCGGCTCCGGGAACGCGCCGCCCGGGTAAATGTCGAGCGCCTGCCGCATGAACTCGGACCAGATCGGCAGCGCGCCCTCCGAGCCGGATAGCCCGGCCGGCGTGCCGTCGTCGAAGCCAACCCAGACCAGCGCGAGCAGGTTGGGCGAGTAGCCGACGAACCAGGCATCCCGGCCCTCGTTGGTCGTCCCCGTCTTGCCGGCCACCGCGCCGGGCACCCCCGCCGCCCGCGCGGAGGCGGCGGTCCCCGCATTGATCACCCCCTCCAGCAGCGAGGTGACCACGTAGGCCTCGGGGGCGCCGATCACCGGCCGCGCCTCATGGCTCGCGCTCCAGAGCGCGCGCCCGCCTTCGTCGGCCACCGCCTCCACCACGCCGCCCGCCGGCGCCAGCCCGCCGTTGGCCAGCGGCAGGTATGCGCGCGCGAGCGCCAGCGGCGTGATCTCGAAGACGCCGAGCGTGAGCGCGGGAACCGGCCTGAGGTCCACCTCCACGCCCAGGGTCCGTGCCGTCTCGATCACCACGGGCAGCCCCACCGCCTGGGCCAGCCGCACGGTCGCGGTGTTCAGCGAACCCTCCAGCGCCCGGCGCACCGTGACCAGCCCTTCGTAGCGGTCATCGTAGTTCTTGGGCGTCCACGGCTTGCCGTCCACCATCACGGTGATGGGCGCGTCCTCGATCAGCGAGGCGGCCGTGAACAGGCTCGCGTCCTTCCGCGGGGTGACCGCGGCCAGGTACACGAAGGGCTTGAACGCGCTCCCCGGCTGGCGGCGGGCGAGGACGGCCCGGTTGAACTGGCTCGACCGGTAGTCGCGGCCGCCGACGAGCGCGCGGACCTGTCCGGTGGCGGTGTCGAGCACGATCATCGCCACCTGCAGCCGTTCCTCCGGGGTCTTGCGGCGCAGCCGCGGGCGCAGCGTCTCGAGCCGGTCCATGCCCTTCACCACCGCGGCCTCGGCCAGGCGCTGCAGCACCGGATCGAGCGTGGTGTAGACGCGCACCCCGTGCAGGTCGGCCAGCTCGATGTCGGCGTTTCGCTCGAGCTCGGCGCGCACGTAGTCGACGAAGTACGGCGCCACCAGCCCGTTCGCCGTGGCGGTGCGCGCGCGCATCGGCTCCTTGCGGGCGCGGCGATAGTCGGCCTCCGAGATCTTGCCGAGGTCGCGCATGCGGGTCAGCACGACGTCGCGCCGCTCCCGCGCGCGCTCGGGATTGGTGGCCGGAGAGTAGTTGTTGGGGCCGCGGATCATGCCCGCGAGCAGCGCGGCTTCCGGCAGCGTGAGCTGGTGGACCTCCTTGCCGAAGTACGCGCGGGAGGCGGCTCCCACCCCGCGGACCGCCGAGCCCCCCGACTGCCCGAGATAGATCTCGTTGAGGTAGGCCTCGAGGATCTGGTCCTTGGTGTAGCGCCACTCGAGCGCGGTCGAGAGCAGGGCCTCGTTGAGCTTGCGGGCGAGCGTGCGCTCCGGGTTGAGCAGCCGGCTCTTGACGAGCTGCTGCGTGATGGTGCTGCCGCCCTCGGCGACCCGGCCCTTCCGGACATTGGCCCACAGCGCGCGCACGATGCCGCGGGGGTCTATGCCGCCGTGCTCGTAGAAGCGCGCGTCCTCCGTGACGAGGACCGCGTTCCGGAGCACCTGGGGGACGTCGGGCAGGCGCACCGGGCGGATGTTCTCGCCCATGTCCGCCCCGGCGCTGGCCAGCAGCTCAGGCGGCAGCGCCACGCTCTGGACCACGGCGTCGCCGTGCCGGAGCTGGGTGATGCGGCCCCCCGACACGGCCAGCGTGACGCGGCCCGCACCCGGTCCGGCCACGTGAATGTCCCACGCGCTCTCCGACCGCGAGAACTGCCCGGGGCCGCCCGGGTTCCGGGTCTCGCGATAGCCCACGCGGCTCAGGATCCCCGCCAGGTCGAGCGCACCCACGTGGACGCCCGGCCGGAGCACGGGCGGGGCGGCGTAGAGCACGGTGGAGCGGCGCGCCTCCACCCGCTCGAACCGCGAGAGGGCGCGCGCGGCATAGATCGCGAGGCCGCTCCCGACCAGCACCAGGATGGCGAGCAGCGCGCCCGCGAAAAGAGTCCGGCGACGCAGGCCCCGGAACCGGCCGCCCCACCCGTCGGACATCAGGCCTCCGCGCGCACGATCAGGATGCGGTCAGGGTCTAGGACCCGGCCCCCCTCCGCAGGGTGATCATCACGAGCCGCGCCACGTCCGGATCGTCCGATAGCTCGACCACGACGAAGTCGCCCACCCGCACCTCGGCGAGCGTGATCGTGCTGTCCCGGAAGCTGTCCTTCACGTCACGGCCGGCCTGATTGCGCTGCGACAGCAGCACCACCGCCTCGCGCGGCACCTGCACCCGCAGGGCACGCCGCTCGGCATTGGCGCCGAACTCGTCGAGAGTCAGGATGCGCGCCTGCGGATCCACCGCGAGCACCGCGCCCGCGCGCCGCTCCCCCGCCGGAGCCGCACCCATCCCCACCGCCACGAGGCCGGCCACCAGAGCGGCCCCCGCCAGCACCGGGCCGAGCCCGAACGGCGACCTGCGGGCGCTCACGAGCGCGGGGAGGAGGCCGGCGCCGCGAACTCGGCCGCCTTCATCTTCCGGACCAGCTCGGCGTACGAGGAGGTCTGGATGATCTTGTCGAACTGCGTCCGATAGTTGTTGATCAAGCTCACGCCCTCGACCGAGACATCGTACACGAGCCACCGGTCTCCCCGCTGCTGCATACGGTAGTCCACCGGGATCTCGGTGCCCTGCTTGGTCACGAACCGCGTCCGCACGGTGGCGAGCCCGCTGTCCACCGATTCGCCCGCGTACGCGACCCGCTCGCCGCTGTACCGCTCGATCTTCGAGATGTAGGCCCGCTCGATCAGATCGGTGAACAGCGCCGTGAACTCCTGCCGGTCCTTGTCGGACAGCCCCTGCCAGTGGCGGCCGAGGGCGCGCTTGGCCGTCTCGGTGAAGTCGAAGACACCCTCCGCCTCCTTCCGGATGGCCGCCCGTCGCTCCTGGGCTCGGGCCCCGGCCCGCAGCGCCGGATCCTCGAGGATCTTGACGATCTGCTCGACGGAGGCCTTCAGCTGGTCGGTCGGAGCCCCGGCGCGGGCGGGCGCCGGGGCCCAGACTGCGAGCCCCACCAGCACGACCAGGATCAGATGGGGTACGAGACGGAGGCGCATGCCCTAGGCCGCGTGGCCGATACCGGCCGGGTCCACCGCGATGCGGTCCTCGATGCGGAAGTCAGACCGGCTGCGGCCCATCTCCCGCTTCGCCACGTCCACCGCCGCCTCGCGCAGCTCCGGGCGGGGCACCGCGCCCTTGATCTCGACAACGAGCGGCGACCCCTTCCACAGCGGCAGATGCGCGGTCGGCGTCAACGGCAGCCCGGCGAGCGTCGCGTCCATCAGGAGGGCATCCGAGACTCTCGCCTGGGCCGCCACCGCTTCGTCCTCACGCTTCCGCTTGAGGTCGTAGAGCTTGACGGCGAACCCCAGCAGCACGACGAGGATCAGCATCGTTGCCACCACGATGATTTCCATGGCTGTCACCTCCGTGGGCTCGGACGGTGCATCGGGCATGCCAGGCGAAACGTCAGGCCGCCGCGGCCAAGTGGCCCCGCCGTAAGCCCGGACGCGCGTCCCCCGGACGAACGCTCCCGACCGAGTAGGAATTTCCACGCCGATCGTGTAAACGTTTCCAGATGCGCCGCCGCGCGGCGCGTCATCCCGCGCCCTCCGGGGCCCCCTGGAGGATCGACTCGGCGGCGAGCACTTCCCGCGCGACATCGCCGAGGCGCTGGCGCGAGTCCATCGCCTGACGCCGTAGCCACCGGAACGCCTCCACCTCGCTGAGCTGCCGATCGCTCATCAGCTTGCCCTTGGCCTGGTCCACGAACGGTCGGTCGGCGCGCGCCTGCTGCAGCCGGCGGAGCTCGCGGAAGCGGGCGAGAGCCAGGTCGAGCGTGGGCGCGAGCTCCGCCGCGCGCAGCGGCTTGAGCATGAAGCCCATCACGCCGGCGCGATTCGCCTGCTTGACCACGGTTTGATCGGTGTCCCGCGTGAACAGCACCGCCGGACAGTCGAGCTCGGCGGTGATGCGCGGCATGAGCGCGGGCTCGCGCGTCCCGCTGAGGCTCGGCGCCATGATCACGACGTCGGGCCGTGTCTCCTTCATCACCGCAACCGCGTCGAGCCGTAACGGCGCCTCGACCGCCACCACGCCGCCCGCGTCCTCGACCGCCTCGCGGAGCATCGCGCGCGACGAGGAATCGGCCTCGAGAATTGCCACCCGCCAGCGCGGCGGACCATTCCGGAACGTGCTGCGGATCGCTCGCATGAGAACCTCCCTGAGCGGCCCGCTCGACGCAACCCGCGTGCCAAGGCCCGTACGGCCGGCCCGGAAAAACTTCCCAGACCGAGACCGGAAATTCCTCCCCGCCCACGCCGTGCACCGCTTCGTATTCGCATCTCGAGCGACGGACCCACGCCGTGACCGCGGTGGCACGTGACTTGCCTATTCCCCGGAGCGTGCTCAGATTGAAGCGCGAATTGAAGGACGAACCTGAGGACGAGATCCGCGACGAACCTCTGCCGGAGCCGTCCGACCGCATCGTCGCTGAAGACGGGGTGGGGGCCGACGAGGAGGACGACTGGGACGAGGAAGGTAGCCGCCTACCCCGGCTGCCCGGACCCCTGATCGCCGCCACCACCTTCGTTCCCACGTTCCTGGCGGTCCTCTTCGGCCTGAGTCATCTGCTGGGCGGCGCCAGCCCGACGGCGCGCACGGCGAACGCGCCGGCGCCATCCGCTGTCGCGCCCATGTCGGACCAGCTGGCCCCGGCCCTCTCCGAGGCCCTTCGCGACCCGTTTGTCGCGCCGGGGCTGGTCGACCCTCCTCCGACGAGACTGAGTGATCCGAGAGACGTGACCCGCCCGAGCGATCCGCGCGAGGCGCTACGTGCGCCGAGCCTGGAGGAGGCCACGCCACCGGCCGTCGACCCGGCCCCGCCGCCGGCCCTGCCGACGAGGCCGCCGGCCCAGCCACGGGTGGCCACGCCCTCGGCGCCCGAGCCCCGCGCGCTACGCCTCACCGAGACGCCCCGCCAGCCCCAGGCTGCCGTGCTGACCACCACGCCGACGGCAGAGCCGCGCAAGAGCGGGCGAGACTGGACCCCCGCGGCCGCGTTCGCAGACCGCGAGGCGGCCGGGCGCCTGGCCAGCAGCATTCAGCAGCAGGGCTATCCCGTCGAGATCCGGCAGGAGCAGTCTTCCGCCCGACCCTGGGTGGTGTGGATCGGCGCCCAGCCCCGCGGGGGCGAGCGCCGCCGCTAGTCCCGCCCCTCTACCGGTGCTCGGCCTGGAGCTCCCGCCACCGCCGCGCCTTGTTGTGCAGCGTCTTCGGCGTCGTCCCGAGGATCTCGGCGGCGCGAGTCTTGTTATTGTTCACCGACTGCAGCGTCCGGAGGATGAGCTGCTTCTCGCCGTCGTCGAGCGTGGTGCCCACCGGCAGCACCACCACGTTGGCCCGCTCGGTCGGCGCGGCGCCCAGCGGAACGATCGGCAGGCAGTCGGCGGTGATCAGCCCGTCCTCGCACGAGACCACCGCGCGCTCGATCACATTGCGTAGCTCCCGCACATTGCCCGGCCAGGCATGGTCCCGGAGGAGCTTGAGCGCCGCCTGGTCGATCCCGCGCACCTGGCGCTCGTACTTGTCGTTGAACTCGGTCATGAACGCCCCCGCGAGGAGGGGGATGTCCTCGGGGCGCCGGCGCAGCGGCGGGAGCGCGATCGTCAGCACGTTCACCCGGTAGTAGAGGTCCTCCCGGAGCGCGCCCTCCTGCACCGCCTTCACCACGTCCTTGTTGGTCGCGCACACCACCCGCACGTCCACCGCGACCTCGTCGTGGCCGCCGATGCGACGCACCTGGCTGTCCTGAAGCACGCGGAGGTACTTGGCCTGCAGGTTCGAGCTCATCTCGGCGATCTCGTCGAGGAAGATGGTGCCACCGTCGGCCAGCTCGAAGTAGCCGGGCCGCCGCGCCATCGCGCCGGTGAAGGCCCCCTTCTCGTGACCGAACAGCTCGCTCTCCAAGAGCGTCTCCGGGATCGCCGAGCAGTTCACCGCCACGAACGGCCCCTTGGCCCGCTGCGAGAGCTCGTGGATGGTGCGCGCGACCAGCTCCTTGCCGGTCCCGGTCTCGCCCAGGATCAGCACCGGCGCCGGGCTCGGCGCCGCCATCTCGATCAGCCGGTAGATCTCCTGCATCCCGGGGCTCACGCCCAGCAGGGGCCCCAGCCCCCGCGTCTCCTTGAGCTGGCGACGCAGGACCGTGACCTCGCGATTGACCTGCACCTTCTCGACCGCCTTCTCCACCAGGACCCGGAGCCGGCGCGGGTCCACCGGCTTGGTCATGTAGTCGTAGGCGCCCTCCCGCATCGCGGACACGGCGGTCTCGATGGAGCCGTGGGCGGTCAGGAGAATGACGGCAGCCTCCGGGACCGCGGCGGCCAGGGGCTTGAGCAGTCCGATCCCGTCGATCACGGGCATGACCATGTCGGCGACGACGACGTGCGGGCGGAAGCCCGGCGCCCGCTCGAGGGCGTCCTTCCCGTCCACCGCTTCCTGGACCTCGTACCCCCACATGGCCAGCAGGGCGGCCAGACCGCTGCGGCCGGACTCGTCGTCGTCTGCGATCAGGATTCTATGCTTCATGGTCGTCCCCTTTCGGGAAGCTCGCGATAGTTCACAGTGGAGGCCCGATCTTCGCGGCCTAGGCTGCAAGCGATATGCCCTCGAAATTTCTGGAAGGGAGCTCAGAGTGGCGACAGTCGGCCACTGCCGCTGCGACAAAGCTTTACGAGATATATGTCAAGATCTACTCGAACACGATTCGCCGGACGCGAGCGCTGGACTGGGAAGATCTTACCGTGTAACTACGAACCAGCCCAGTCGATGTCGAGCAGGGCCAACCCGGTGGCCGGGTCGATTCTCCGGCGGAGCGTCGCCGGGGACTCGACGATCATGACATCGAGGGTCGGGTCCACGGTGCCCCCCAGGAGGTGGCCCCCGAGGGCGCTCCCGTCGTACCGGGCCACCACCACGTGGGCGTGCACCCGCGGCTCGCCGGCGTCGAGGGCGACGTTGCCGACCAGCGAGACCACCTCGACCTGCTCCCGGATGACCCGCCGGGCGTAGTCGCGCCGGGTCCGGTCGAAGAAGCCGAGGGTCACCCCCGAGAAAGCCCCGATCCCGGTCAGCGACGCGCCGGACAGATCGAAGCGCTTGGCGGCCGCGGTGAGGGCTTCCACCGGGTCGTCGCCGCGGGCGCACACCATCACGAAGCTGCGCCGGCCCTCGACGTCATCGAGCTGCTGGATCTGCATGTCCCGCTCCTCTCGTCAGGGCGCTCAGGCCCGCTCGGCCACCGCCTGTTTGTCGCGCTTGCGCAGGCCCACCGGGCAGGCCACCAGGACCCCGGTCATCGCGGTGAGCAGCCCGAGCTCGATCATCGCGTAGCGGAAGACCGCCTCGCCCTGCTCCATCAGGGTGCCGAACTCCGCGGTGAGCACCAAGATCCGCCGCACCGCCGCGATCATGGCCACCAGCACGAAGGGCTCCGGCACGAGCACGTGCTCCCGGAACGACACCTGGACCGTGTACAGGATCTCGATCATCATCAGGATCAGCAGGAGCTGGTCCAGCATCCCCACGATGCTGCCCCCGATCGTGCCGGCCCCGATGCTGCGGGCGAACGTCACCGCCGCGTCGAGCAGTAGCCCCACCGCGCCCGCCGCCAGCAGCACCCCGATCCCCACGTAGAGGACGTCCTCCACCTGGGTGAACGCCTGCGCGATGCGCTCGCGCACCGCCGGCCGCGCCCGGCCCGCGGGACTCACCCGCGCCTCACCGCCGCCCCGTCAACGATCAGCACGAGCCCCATGCGCTGTGGGGCATCGGCAATCCCGGTGCCACGCGCCGGGCGCGGACCGCCGCGCGGCTAAGCGCTCGAAAAGCGGCGGCCCCGCGCGCGCGCTGGCGTCGGCTCCCAGCCGCTCCCGCGCAGAACCGGTAAACGTTACCGACGGTCTTCGGTAACGCCGACGCGGCGGGGCGCGCCGGCCCGGGCGACCTTTCTGGGGCCTTCCCCGCGTGATACCGTGAGACATTCCCGCACCGTAACGGACGGAAGGAGGCGCGGATCATGACGGACATCTGGGGTGATCTCGTGTGGGCCGCTCTCGCGGATCTGAAGACGAGGCTGGTCCTCGTGCTGCCGGGCGTCCTGGCGATGCTGACCTTGGCCGTCGTCGGCCTCGCCGGCGCGTGGATCGCCGCGCGCGTGACCCGGCGGCTGGCGCAGGCGGTGGCGTTCGACCGGCGCGCCGAGAGCTGGGGCATCGTCTCGCAGCTCAGCCGCGCGGGCGTGCGCCGGCCCCCCTCGCAGGTGCTGGGACTGGTCGTCTTCTGGAGCATCCTCGTCCTCTTCCTGTCCATGGCCATCGACGCGCTCGCGATCCCCGGCACCGGGCGGCTCACCGAGTTCGTGTTCTCCTGGGTCCCCCGGGTCATGGGCGCGGCCCTGATCCTCCTCGTCGGCTGGCTCGTGGCCAACTTCCTGGGCGAGGGTGCGCTCATCGCGGCGGTCAACGCGCGCGTGCCGGAGGCGCGCCTGCTCGCTCGCGCGATCCGCTGGGGCGTGCTGCTCTTCGCGAGCGCGACCGCGATCACCCACCTCGGCATCGGCAAGGAGATGGTGCTGGTGGCCTTCGGCATCACCTTCGGCGGCTTGATCTTCGCCTTGGCGCTGGCCTTCGGCCTCGGGGGCCGTGCGCTGGCACGCCAGATCCTCGAACGCCACCTGCGCAACCGCGAGCCACATCCGCGGGAGACGCTGACCCACCTCTAGCCGCATGATCGATGTCGGCGTGCTCTTCCAGCAGGCGGTGGCCGCGCTGCGCCGAGAGCGTCACGCGACCTATCGCCTGCAGCTGGGGAGCGCGCTCGGCTTCGACGCGGTGGCCGCGCTCGGCCCCTACCTCGACGCGCTCGGGGTGAGCGACGCCTACCTCTCCCCCTGCTTCCGCTGCGGCCCCGGCAGCTCGCACGGCTACGACGTCACCGATCACAACGCGTTCAACCCCGAGATCGGGGGCGCGACCGCCTTCGATCGCATGGCCGCCGCGCTCACCGCGGGGGGACTCGGCCTGATCCTCGACGTGGTGCCCAACCACATGGGCATCGCGGGCGACGCCAATCCCTGGTGGCTCGACGTGCTGGAGAACGGCCAGGCCTCCCCGCGCGCCAACTTCTTCGACATCGACTGGACGCCGATCAAGCCCGAGCTGCGCGATCGCGTGCTCCTGCCCGTCCTGCCCGATCAGTACGGCCGCGTGCTCGAGTCGCAGCAGCTCCAGCTCGAGCTCGCGGACGGCGCCTTCCACCTGCGCTACGCGGGGGCGCGCCTGCCCATCGCCCCCGACACCTACGCGCAGATCCTGACCGACCGCCTCGACGTCCTCGCCGACCGGCTCGGGGCGGAGGACGCGGGGCTCCAGGAGCTGCGCAGCATCCTGACCTCGCTCGAGCACCTGCCGGGGCGCACCGAGACCGATCCGGCCCGGCTCGAGGAGCGGCTGCGCGAGAAGGAGATCGTCAAGCGCCGCCTCGGCGTTCTCACCAAGGAGTCGGTGGACATTCGCGAGCACGTCGAGGAGACGGTGCGCGGCGTGAACGGCACCCCGGGGGATCCCGCGAGCTTCGACGCGCTCGACCGCCTGCTCTCGGCCCAGACCTACCGGCTCGCCGACTGGCGCGTGGCGGGCGACGAGGTGAACTACCGCCGCTTCTTCGACGTCAGCCACCTCGCCGCCATCCGCATGGAGCAGCGCCTCGTGTTCGACGCCGCCCACGAGCTGGTGCTCCGGCTCGTCGGCGAGGGCAAGGTCTCGGCGCTGCGCGTGGACCATCCGGACGGGCTCTACGCGCCCGGCGAGTACTTCCGCCGGCTCCAGGAAGGCGCGCTGGTGGCAACCGCGCGGCGGCTCGTGCCCGAGCTGGGGCCCGCGGAGGCGGCGGCGCTCGGCGCCCTCTATCGCGTCCGCGCCGCCGACCAGCCGGCCGCGCCGGACGCCCGGCCGCTGTGGATCGCGGCCGAGAAGATCCTGAGCGCGGGCGAGCCCCTGCCCGACTGGTGGGCGGTGGCGGGCACCACCGGCTACGACTTCCTGGCCTCCGTCAACGGGCTCTTCGTGGACCGGGGGACTTCCAGACAGATGACCACGTTGTACGCGCGGTTGGCCGGGGCGGGCGGGCTGCTGGCCGATCACACCTACGCGGCCAAGCGGCTGATCATGCAGGTGTCGATGGCGAGCGAGATCAACCAGCTCGGCCATCACCTCGACTCCATGTCGGAGCGCAATCGGCTCTCGCGCGACTTCACCCTCTACAGCCTCGTGCGCGTGATCCGCGAGGTGGTCGCCGCGTTCTCGGTCTACCGCACGTACGTGGGCGACGACGGCCGCGATCCGAGCGTCCGCGACCGCGCCTACATCGAGGAGGCGGTGGCGGAGGCCAAGCGCCGCAACCCCACCGTGAACGTGTCCATCTTCGACTTCGTCCGCGACGTGCTCCTGGTCCGGAGCTCGGGCCGCCCCGATCCCGCCGAGCAGGCCGCCCGCCGGCACTTCGCGATGCGCTTCCAGCAGACGACCGGGCCGGTCACCGCCAAGGGCGTCGAGGACACCGCCTTCTACGTGTACAACCGCCTCGTCTCGCTCAACGAGGTGGGTGGCGATCCCGCGCGCTACGGCGAGTCGGCGACCGTTTTTCACGACAAGAACGCCGCGCGCCTGGCCCGGTGGCCGGAGTCCCTCGTCGCCACCGCGACCCACGACACCAAGCGCGGCGAGGACGTGCGCGCGCGCATCAACGTGCTCTCCGAGGTGCCGGCCGCGTGGGCCGTCGAGGTCCGGCGCTGGCGGGCCCTCGCCCGGCGCTTCAAGATCGACGTCGACGGCCGCGCCGCGCCCGACGCCAACGACGAGTACCTCTTCTACCAGACCCTGGTGGGCGCCTGGCCCGCCCAGGAAGACGACGAGTCGCTCGAAACCCTGACCGAACGGCTGGTCGCCTACATGGAGAAGGCCACCAAGGAGGCCAAGCGCCACACGAGCTGGGTGAACCCGAGTGCCGGCTACGACGCGGCGACGCGCGGGTTCGTGACCGGCCTGCTCGCGCCCGGCGGGGCCTTCCTCGCCGGCTTCCGGCCCTTCCAGCGCCTGGTCGCGGCCCACGGGGCGGTCAACTCCCTCGCCCAGACCCTGCTCAAGATCGCGGCCCCGGGGATCCCCGACTTCTACCAGGGCACCGAGCTCTGGGAGCTGTCCCTCGTCGATCCCGACAACCGCCGACCGGTGGACTTCGCCCGCCGGCAGGCGATGCTCGACGTCGTGCGCGCCCGCATCCCCGCCGAGGGCGCGGGCGCGCCGGACCTGAGCGCCCTCTGCGCGGAGCTTCTCGAGCACTGGCGGGACGGGCGGGTGAAGCTCTACCTCACCCACCGCGCGCTCACCCTGCGGCGGCGGCGGTCCCGGCTCTTCGGCGCCGGCGAATACCGCGCGCTCGCTCCGGGTGGCCGTCACTCCGAGCACGTGGTGGCGCTGGCGCGACTGGACGGGCCCGACGCGGTGATCGCGGTGGTGCCGCGCTTGACCGCGCGCCTCGCCGGCCTCACCGGCCGGTTCGCGCTGGGGGAGGCGGCCTGGGAGCAGACGTGGGTCGCGCTCGGCGACGACCGGCTCGCCGGCGTCTACCGCGACCGCTTCACCGGCCTCACGGTGGCCAGCGAGCAGCACGACGGCGTCGCGGTGCTGCCCGGGCCCGCGCTGTTCGCTCACTTTCCGGTGGCGCTCCTCGAGCGCGAGGGCGGCCTACCATGAGCCCGAGCCCGGCGGCGCGGCGCGCGCATCGGATGCCGTTCGGCGCGGAGGTCCGCGAGGACGGCTCCACGCGCTTCCGGCTCTGGGCGCCCGGCGCCCGCCAGGTCGAGCTGTGGCTCGAGGAGCCGGGGCGCGCGGTGGGCATGCCACGCGACGGGGGCGGGTGGGCGGAGTACGTGACGCGGGACGCGCCGCCGGGCACGCGCTACCGCTACCGGATCGACGGGGAGCTGCTCGTGCCCGATCCGGCCGCGCGCTTCCAGCCCGGCGACGTGCACGGGGCGAGCGAGGTCATGGACCCCCTCGCCCATGCCTGGACCGACACCGCCTGGGCCGGCCTGCCCCCGGAGCGGCTCGTGTTCTACGAGCTGCACGTGGGTGCTTTCAGCGCGGCCGGCACCTACGCGGGCGTGGCCGAGCGGCTCGACCACCTGGTCTCGCTCGGCGTCACCGCGGTGGAGCTGATGCCGCTGGCCGACTTCCCCGGCCGCTGGGGCTGGGGCTACGACGGCGTCCTCCTCTTCGCCCCCGAGGCGAGCTACGGCCGGCCCGAGGACCTCAAGGCCCTGGTGGACGCCGCGCACGCGCGCGGCCTCGCCGTCTTCCTCGACGTCGTCTACAACCACTTCGGCCCCGAGGGCAACTACCTGCACCACTACGCGCCCGGCTTCTTCAACGCGCGCCACCAGACCCCGTGGGGCGACGGCGTCAACTACGACGGGCCCGGCTCGGAGGTGGTGCGCGCGTTCATGATCCACAACGCGCTCTACTGGATCGAGGAATACCACCTCGACGGCCTGCGCCTCGACGCGGTCAATGCGATCGTGGACGATTCGCCCCGGCACCTGCTGGTGGAGCTTGGCCGCGCGGTGGCCGACGGGCCCGGCCGCGACCGCCGCGTGCACCTGGTGCTGGAGAACGGCGCCAACGAGGCGCGCTACCTGCGACCGGTGGACGGCCGCCGCCCGCTCTACCAGGCCCAGTGGAACGACGACGTGCACCACGCGCTGCACGTGCTCCTGACCGGCGAGGCGGGCGGCTACTACGGCGACTACCAGCCCCCGCTGCCGCACCTGGGGCGCTGCCTCACCGAGGGCTTCGCGTTCCAGGGCGAGCGGTCGATGTACCGGGGCGTCACGCGCGGCGAGCCGTGCGCGGACCTGCCGTCCACCGCCTTCGTGGGCTTCCTCCAGAATCACGATCAGATCGGCAATCGCGCCCTCGGGGACCGGATCACCGCGCTCGCCTCCCCCGATGCGGTGCGCGCGGCCACCGCGGTGCTCCTCCTCTCGCCCGCCCTGCCGCTCCTCTTCATGGGCGAGGAATGGGCCGCGCCCGAGCCGTTCCTCTTCTTCAGCGATCTCGGCCCGGATCTGAGCCCGCGCGTGTCCGAGGGCCGACGGCGCGAGTTCGCCCGCTTCCCGGAGTTCGCCAATGAGGCGACGCGCGCGCGCATTCCCGATCCCCAGGCCGAGTCGACGTTCAAGCGCTCGGTGCTCGACTGGGGTCACGCGGGCGCCGCCATCCACAAGGACTGGCTGGGCTTCCACCAGGCCCTGCTCGCGCTGCGAGCCCGGGCGGTCGCGCCGCTGCTCGCGGGCGAGTCGGTCCCGCTCCCCTCGTGGAAGGCGCTCGGCGACACCGCGCTCGAGGTCGCGTGGACGTTCCCGGCCGGCACGCTGCGGCTCGTCGCCAACCTGGGCGCGGCCGCCGTCCCGCACGAAGGGCCGGGCGCGGACTGGGGCCGCCGCCTCTACGCGCTCACCCTGCCGTCGCCCACGTGGTCCACGCTGCCACCGTGGAGCGTGGCGTTCTACTTCGCGGGGGCCGCCCCCCGATGAGCGCCAAAGGCGCGAAGAGGCCTAACCGCCTCGCGAGGTCCTCCACCGGGGATCGACTTGGAATCGATCGCGCCAAAGGCGCGAAGAGGCCTAACCGCCTAGCGAGATCCTCCACCGGGGGCCGACTTAGAATTGATCGCCTCATCGATCGCTTCACCGTAGACCGTCATGGTCCGATCCGCGATGCGGTCCCACGAGAAATACGCCTCCACCCGGCGGCGCCCGGCCTCGCCCATGCGCCGGGCGCGCTCGGGATCGGCCAGGGCCTCCCGCAGCGCCTGCCCGAGCGCGGCGGCGTCACCAGGCTCCACCAGCCGGCCGGTCTCGCGGTCCACCACCACCTCGGGGATGCCCCCGACCCGGCTCGCCACCACCGGCGTGCCGCAGGCCATGGCCTCGAGGTTGATCAGGCCGAACGGCTCGTAGATGGACGGGCAGACGAAGACCGCGGCGTGACTGTAGAGCTGGACGACCTCGGGAACCGGCAGCATCGCGTTGATCCAGCGGATCTCCGGACGGCCCGTCACCGCGGCCTCGAGGCGGGCCAGCAGCTCCGGGGTGTCCGGGCTGCTCGCGCAGAGCACGAGCTGGACGCCCGCGGGCAGGGCCCGCGCGGCCTCCAGGAGCTGGAAGATCCCCTTCTGCTCGCTGATCCGGCCCACGAAGAGCACGTAGGGGGCGTGCACCCCGTGGCGCGCGAGGGTATCGCGTTGCTCGGTGCGCGCGAAGGCCTCCGCGTCCACCCCGTTGTGGATCACCACCACCCGGTCGGGATCGACCCGAAAATGGGTCGTGATGTCGGCGCGCATCTGGGCGGACACCGCGATGACGCGGTCGGCGCGCTCGACGGCCAGCCGCTCGGCCCAGCTCGACACCGCGTAGCCGGTGCCGAGCTGGTCGGCCTTCCACGGCCGGAGCGGCTCCATGCTGTGCAACGTGACGACGAGCGGCACGTCGTGGATGGACTGCACCAGCATCCCACCCAACCCCACGTACCAGGTGTGGGTATGGACCACGTCCGCCGCCACCGGGTCGCGTGCCATCGCGAGCCCCACCGAGAGCGCCTCGAGCGCGGGCGCGTACGGCGCCTCCGGCCCGCCGGCCAGGCGCGGCCACGGGGCGTAGCCCTTCACGGTCAACGGCGGATCGGTCTGTTGCTGGTCGCCGAAGCAGCGCACCTCGACCGACGCGCGGCGGGCCAGCGCGCGGCTCAGGTGATCCACCACCACGCCGGCCCCGCCGTACACGTGCGGCGGATACTCTCGACTCAGGAGCAGGATTCTCACAGGCGTCGTCCCCCGGGAGAGCTTACCGCATGAGCCCGACCGACCCCTTCGTCTTCCTCGGCTGCCTCGAGCTGAACGAGCTGCTGCCCCACGAGGCCCACGACGCCCGCGAGCTGCTCGAGCAGCTCGGGCGCGTGCCGGTGGAGTCCGTCTTCTGCCATACCTCGGCCTCGCTGCTGCACCGGCCGGTGCTGGCCGAGGCCTATCCCAACGATTTCGCGCTCTGGGTCGGCACCGAGGTGCGCGACGTGCGGCTCGCGGAGCGGCTAGCCGGCGTGGACGCCTTCCACGCGGGCTCCATGGAGCGCGTGCGCGAGGAGCTGGTCGCCACCATCTCCGACCACCTCGAGCATCTCGGCACCGCGCCCGGCCGCACCCAGGGCAAGCGCTTTCGCTTCTTTCAGGTGCACCTCGTCCCGGTGCCCACCGGCCACCAGGCCCGCACCCTCGCCGAGTTGCGCGACGCGCTCGTCGAGGTGGACGTGAGCGCGCTCTTCTACCACACGATCGAGGCACGCTACCGCGCCGGCCGCGGGCGGGGCGACTTCGCCGAGTGGGTCGCCGGCGTGCTCGGCCGCCCGGAGGTGGCCGATCGGCTCGCCCACATCGACCCGTTCGCGGGCAGCCTCGAGCGGATCCGCGACCGCCATCTCAACATCCTGTCCGACGCGATCGCCGACGAGGGCGCCTGATGGGCCCGGGCTCGCTGCTCAAGCTCGACGACTACCGGCAGGTCGCCCCGCGCGGCGCGGTGGACATCCTCATGCGCATCGGCGAGCGCCTGCGCGGGAAGCGCTTCGTGCACGTGAGCGCCTCGCGCTACGGCGGCGTGGGCGTGGAAGTGCTGAACCGGCTCGTGCCGATCATGAACGACCTGGGCGTCGAGACCACCTGGGAGATCACGATCGGCACCGCGGACTTCGACCAGGTCGGCCGCGCGGTGAGCCGGGCCCTCGCCGGAACCGAGCAGGTCATTACCGAGGCCATGCTGGCCCGCCTGCGCGACACCGCGGCCGAGAACGCGCGCCGCCTCCGGCTCGACGCCGATCTGGTGATGGTGCACGACGCCACCCCGCTCGGCCTCGTCGAGCAGCGCGGCAGCGCGGGGCGCTGGGTCTGGCGCTGCCACCAGGATCTCTCCTCCGCCCAGCCGCAGATCTGGAGCGCGCTCCGCCCGATCGCGCAGCGCTACGACGCGGCGGTCTTCTCCCTCGCCCGTTTCGCGACGCCGCTCTCCATCCCCCGCTTCATCGTGTATCCGTCCATCGACCCGCTCTCCGAGCGCAACCGCGAGATGACTCGCGCCGAGCAGGCCGCCCAGATGGACCGCCTCCAGGTGCCGCGGGACAAGCCCATCCTGCTCCAGGTGGGGCCGTTCGAGCGCCAGCACGACCCGCTCGGCGTCATCAACGCGTTCCGTCTCGTGAAGAAGCACCACGACGTCCGGCTCGTGCTGGCCGGCCCGCCCCCCGCGCCCGGGGGAGACGTCCTCGCCGACGTGCGCGAGGCGGCCGGTCAGGATCCCGACATCGCGGTGATCGTCCTGCCCCCGGATCCCCAGACCGAGCTGAACGCGCTCGAGCGCGCGGCGACGATCGCGATCCAGAAGCCGCTCCAGGCCGACTTCACCATCGAGGTGGCCACCGCGATGTGGAAGGGCAAGCCGGTGATCGGCACCATCGCGGGCGGCATTCCATTTCAGATGGTGGTGAACGTCACCGGGTATACCGTGGAAACCGTGGAGGGCGCCGCGTTCCGCATCCGGCAGCTTCTGAGCAACCCGGAGCTCATCGGCCGCATGGGCGCGGCCGGGCGCGAGCACGTGCGCCGCAATTTCCTCGTGACCCGGCACCTCAGCGACTACTTGGCGCTGCTCGCCCATCTCACCCGGTGATGGAGACCCTCGAGCTCGCCGACGAAGTCCGGACCGCCGTCGAGCGGATCGGCACCGCCGACCTCGTGGTCGGCCTGGCCACCGCCGGGCCGAGCGCCACCGCCCCCGTGGTGGCTGGGGCCGTGCGGGCGGCCCTCGACGCGCACTTCGCGGGCCAGGCCGCGGTGGTCGTCCACGTGGACCAGGCCCCGCCCGAAGAGACGCCGGCCGCGCTGGCCGCCGCCCTCGGTCCGGTGCGCGTGGTCCGGGCCCCCGGGGCCGGCCACGCCGAGGACGGCGCGCTCGACTGGGCCCAGGCAGTACGCACGATGCTGACCGTCGGCCGGAGGCTGGAGGCGCGGGCACTCGTGATGCTCAACGCCGATCTCGGCAGCACCACCGCGGAATGGCTCCGGGCCCTTGCCACCCCGGTCCTCAAGGACGACGTCGGGCTGGTGCTGCCGATCTACCATCGCTATCGCTACGACGGCACCCTCACCCAGGCCCTCGTCGTGCCGCTCATGCGCAGCCTCTTCGGCCGGCAGCTCGCGCATCCGCTCGCCGAGGAATTCGCCTGCTCGGGAGCGGCCGCCGATGCCTTCCTGGCCCAGCCGGTCTGGGAGACGGACCTCGGCCGTCACGGCCTCGAGTTCTGGCTGCCCGCGGCCGCGATCGAGCGGGGCTTCACGGTGGGCCAGGCCGTGCTGGGCCCGCGAACGGTGGCGGCCACCCAGTCCCCCGCGCCGCTCGGCCGCACGGTGGGCCGGGTGGCCGGCGCCCTCTTTGCCCTGGCCGAGCACTCGGAGAGCTACTGGCTCGACGTCCGGGGATCGGAGCCGGCGCCGACCTTCGGCGTGCCGCCCGAGCCCCTGCCGGGCGGCCCCGCGGTGGACGCCGAGCGCATGCAGGTCGGCTTCGTCCAGGGCGTGCGCGATCTCCTCCCGGTGTGGGAGCGCATCCTGGCCCCTGAG
>WNFE01000705.1_pt1 | contig 23698 bp, 25 predicted proteins | sample 5400451 | NCBI WGS metagenome assembly WNFE01 (sample SAMN13153344, study PRJNA577476) | soil metagenome | isolation source: 200 cm saprolite under Douglas fir tree site 2 hole 2 | place: USA:California | collected 2015-04-18
CCCTCGGCGGAGTCCAGCGCGCGCCACAGGGCCGGATCCGTGAGCCGGTAGACCTCGCCGCGAACCACTCCGCCTCCGTCCCGCAGCGCGGCGGGGTAGCGGCCGAGGTCGAAGAGGAGCCCCGCGACCTCGCCGTCGCCGAGGGAGTCGGCGCGGCCCTCGAGCAGCGCGTGGAGCGGGAAGCCACGCATCAGCGTCCCGTAGACGAAGAGGAGCGCTTCAGTGTTCACGCAGCAGGGCCTCGAAGTCGCGCAGGGCCGTGACGTAGCGGGCGCCCGCGACCCACATGAAGTCGTTGTGATGGGCGCCGGGGACCGCGAGGAACATCTTGGGCCCGGGCGCCCTCTCGAAGAGCCGCTGTCCGTGCCAGAGCGGGACGATCTCGTCGGCCTCGCCGTGCATGACCAGCACGGGGCAGCGCACCCGGCCGATCTTGTCCACGTTGCGGAATCTGTCGAAGGGGAAGAGCGGTATCCGCGTCATCACCCGGAAAGCCGTGAGGAAGGGGCTCTCGAGAATGAGCCCTCCGACGGACTGGCGTGCCGCCAGGTCCACGGCCGCGCCGGCCCCAAGCGAGCGGCCGTAGAGGATGATGCGCGCGGCCGGGACGCGCAGCTCGCGCGTCAGATAGTCGTACGCGGCGTCGATGTCTGCGTAGACGTGTTGCTCCGAAGCCCGCCCCTGGGAAAGACCGTAGCCGCGGTAGTCATAGGCGAAGACGCCGAAGCCCAGATCGCGCAGGGGGGGAAGCGACGGCAGCACCCAGCCCAGGTCTTCGGCGTTACCGTGGCTCAAGAGGACCGTGTACGTCGCGGCTGGATTGGGAAGGTAGACCGCGGCGATGCGCTCGCCGCCGGAGGTGGGCACCTTGAGGATGTCCGCCGTGTCGCGGTAGGTCGGGGCCGGGGGTAGAAATATCATGCGGTCCGAGATGAGCCAGGCCCACGCGCCGACGACCGCATAGATGAACGCGATCGAGAGGGCCATGCGGAGGAGAAAGATCTCAGGAACCACGGGCCGCCGGAAGCACGTCCGGCTCAGCATGCACGACTTCTGCATACACTACTGGGGCTCGCGCGTCTCTCCGGCCTCGGTGGGCGCCTCGCCGTTGACGGCCTGGAGCACCGCGTTGACGAAGTCACGCTCGGGAATCGCGCCCTCGAACTCGACGCAGTCGTTGATCACGATCTTCGGCACCGCTCGCACCTGGTAGCGCTGGGACAGCTCCGGGAACTGCGTCGCCTCCACACACTCGGACCGGACCCGCTCCGAGGCGATCGACATGTGCTGAGCCAGGCGCACGGCCCGGGGACAGTGCGGTCAGGTGGGCGTGGCAAACACCTTGATCGTGACGTCTTCGGTGAGCCCGGCCAGGGCCGCCTTGGTCTCGTCCTTGAGCTGCGCTTCGCCGCTGGAGACGGCCAGGATGGAGTCCATGAGGTTGGAGAACTCGTAGCCCGCCGGCACTCCCAGGAAACGGATACCGTAGTCCTTGGCGCCCTCGACCACGACGACGGGCGTGACCGACACGCCGTAGGCCGCGGCCTCGTCCCGCTCGATGTGGGGATTCAGCACCTTGACGGTGAGCTTGTCCGAGAGCGCGGCCACTTCCTTGATGAGCGAGACGGCCTGGGCGTTGTTCTCAGGTCCGAGCTCGGAGGCGAACACCGTCAGGGTCACGGGAGCCGCGAGCTTCTCGAACTGCTTCTTGACCGCCTGCTCGTCCTCCGCCGCCAGGAACCCCATGCGGTCAGTATACCCTCACGCGCGAGGGTTCCCGCGGACGATCTCGAGCATCCGGCGGTAGCCGGCGGGGTCGATGCGGGCGTCGATCAACGTGGGCCCCTGCGCGCGCTGCGCGGCGACGAGCGCGCTCGTGAAGCCCGCCTCGTCTGCCGCGGTCCATGCCGCCACGCCGAACGAGCGCGCGAGAGCCGCCAGATCGGGTCCCGCATAGCGCATGGAGGCGCCCGCGTATCCTTTCTGCTCCTGCTTGATCTCGATGAGCGACAACGCCGCGTCGTTGAAGACGATGACGGTGATGGGCAGCCGCAGGCGCACGGCCGTCTCGAGCTCCGCCGCCACCATCATGAAGCCGCCGTCGCCGGTGAAGCACACCACCCGCTGCTCGGGGCAGACGAGCTGGGCCGCGATGGCGGCGGGCAGGGCGAAGCCCATGGTGGCGAGCCCGTTCGAGATCAGGAACTCTCCCGGCTCTACCGCCTGCCAGTACTCTGCGGCCTGGAACATGTGGGCGCCGGCATCCACCGTCGCGATCGTCCCGGCCTGCGTGAGCTCGCGGGTGAGCTGAACGACCCGGTGCGGCGCCAACCCCGGCACGTCGATCTCGAGCGCACGCTGGCGCTCGCGGCGGAGTCGGTCCACCTCGGCCACGTCCCAGTCCGCGTGATGCTGATGGAGCCGCGGCGCCAGCTCCTCGAGCATGACGCCCAGGTCACCCACCACCTCGAGGGCCGGGGTGAAATAGCCGGCTCCTCCCTGGGAGGGACCCCGCACGAGGCTCAGCACGGGCGCGGTATAGCTCCAGCGCCGCGGGATCAGCTCCACCGTGTCGAGGCCGAAGGCGATGATCAGATCGGCCCGCCGCACCAGCGGTTCCTCCAGCGCCCCGCCGGTGAAGATCCCCATCGCCAGCGGATGTGGGTCGGGGATCGCGCCCTTGGCCTTGTAGGTGGTGAGCACCGGCGCGGGCAGCGCCTCGCAGAACGCCCGCAGCCACTTCGCGTCGGCGGCGCGGCAGCCGAGCCCCGCGATGACGAGCGGCCGCTTCGCGCCCCGGATCATCTCGGCGGCCCGCTCCACGAGAGCGTCGTCGGGCGCCGCCACCGACGGCGGCGTCACCGTGGTCGCCACCGGCACCGCGGGCGCCCCCGCGACGTCCGCAGGCAGATCCAGGTGCACGGGCCCGCGCGGCTCCGCGAGCGCGAGCTGGACCGCGTGGGCCGCCCAGTGGCCGGCCGAGTCCGGCGTTACCGTCACGCTGCCCTTCACGATCGGGCCCAGGTGCGCCGCGTGGTCCACGTACTGGTGGGTGGCATAGGCGAGCACGCCCGACGGGTGCCGGTCGCTGATGTAGAGGAGCGGCGAGCGATCGAGCTGCGCATGGGCGAGGCCGGTGGCGCTCGCGGTGACCCCGGGGCCGAGCGTGGACAGCACCGCGCCCGGCCGCCCCGTGAGCTCACCGGTGACCGCGGCCATGATGGTGGCGGCCCACTCCTGGTGGCAGAGAACGAAGGGCAGGCCGCGGGCCCGCGCGGCTTCCAGGACTTCCAGATTGGAGCCGCCCCCCGGCACGCCGAAGATCCGCGGGACCTCGGCCCGCAGCAGGCCCTCGACGATCAGCTCGGCGACGGTCGGCACCGAGCGGATCGGCTACGCGCCGGCCAGACGCGCCAGCACCGGCTCCATCCGCTCGAGCGCCTTCTTCAGATTGGCCTCGGCGCTGGCATACGAGAGCCGCAGATAGCCCTCGCCGTACTCGCCGAACGCGGAGCCGCCGAGCACGGCCACGCCCGACTCCCGCAGCAGGGTCTCCGCCACCTCGACCGAGGGCCGCTTGAGCGCCTTGATGTTCGGGAACACGTAGAAGGCCCCGCGCGGGGAGCGACAGGAGACACCGGGCAACCGGTTCAGCCCCGCCACCAGCACGTCGCGGCGCCGCTTGAACTCGGCCACCATCTCGATCACCGGGGTCTGGTCGCCCTGCAGCGCCGCGATGCCCGCGAGCTGGGTGAACGAGGCGGTGCACGAGTTGGAGTTCACCATCAGCCGCGTCACGTGCTCGGCCAGGGCGACCGGCATCACCCCGTAACCGAGGCGCCAGCCGGTCATCGCGAACGACTTCGAGAAGCCGTCCAGGATGATGACCAGGTCCTTCATCCCCGGGAAGCGCGTGATCGAGGCGAACTCGCCCTCGTAGAGGAAGGACTTGTAGATCTCGTCGGAGAGCACCGGGATGCGGTAGGTCTTCGCGATCTCCGCGATGCGGCCGAGCTGCTCGACCTCCAGCACGCCGCCGGTCGGATTCTGGGGAGAGTTGATGATGATCAGCTTGGTCTTGCGGGAGACGCTCTTCTCGAGCACGTCGAGGTCGAAGCCGAAGCCGCTCTCTTCCCGCAGGGGGATCGGCACCGGTTTCCCGCCGACGAAATTGATCACGGATTCGTAGATGGGGAAGCCGGGATTCGGATGGACCACCTCGTCGCCGGGATTCACGAGCGCGGTGATCACGAAGTACATGATGGGCTTGGCCCCCGGCGTCACCACCACCTCGTCGGCGGCGACCGGGATGCTGCGGGTGCCCTCCACGTCCTTGACGATGGCCTCCCGCAGCTCGGGGAGGCCGGCGGCCGGCCCGTAGTGGGTCGCTCCGGCGTCGAGGGCCCGCTTGGCCGCCTCGCGGATGTGGGCCGGGGTGTCGAAGTCCGGCTCACCGATCTCGAGGTGGATGATCTCCTTGCCCTGCCGCTCGAGGGCCTTCGCGCGCGCCAGGACCTCGAACGCCGATTCCGTGCCGAGCCGCGACATCCGATCCGCGAAGTTCATGGTGGCGCCGATTATACTCGACGCCATGGACCTGGTGCCCACGGACCTAGTGGAGGTCCCCGCCGGCTGGTTCTGGATGGGCTGGGAGCACGGCCATCCGGGCGAGCGGCCGCGGCATCGCGTCTTGCTCGATCGATTCGCCATCGCCCGGGCGCCGGTGACCAATCGCGAGTACGCCGTCTTCCTCGGGGACGGTGGGAGCGAGCCGCCCGCCTGGTGGCAGGATCCACGCTTCAACGACCCCGACCAGCCCGTGGTCGGGGTGAGCTGGTTCGACGCGACGCGCTTCTGCCGGTGGCTGGCCGATCGCGAGGGCGTGTCCTACCGGCTCCCGACCGAGGCCGAGTGGGAGAAGGCCGCGCGGGCCGGCCTCGAGGACGCACGGTTCCCCTGGGGCGAGGATCGGCCGCCGACGGCGTCCTTCGATCGGCCGCCCCGCCCGACCGACACGCCCGCCAACCCGCTCGGCCTGGTCGCCCTCTCCGGCGTCTGCCACGAGTGGTGTCTGGACTGGGAGGACGAGGCGTACTACGCGCGATCGCCTTCACTCAATCCGCGCGGGCCGGAGACCGGAACGCGCCGCGTGTCCCGGGGTGGCGCCTGGCGGCATCAGGACGCGTGGAGCCCGGTGGCGCATCGCTCCTCGCTGCCTCCAGCGCTGCGCTACTCGGACTACGGCTTCAGAGTGGTCAGCGAGGCCCACGCTCATGGATGTCGCGCCGGAGCTCCTGGAGCGCCACCCGGACGACCGCATGATACGCGGTGAAGCGCGAGTCCATCTCCGCCCGCAGGCCCGTGCCGAGGCGCTCGATCGCCTCCGAGTTGGCCGCAACGCCCTCCGCGACCGCCCGCACGTCCGAGCGGATCGATTCGCCAACCACGTCGAAGTGACGGCGGGTCTCCTCGGCGGTCTCCCTCATCTCCCGCCGCAACTCGGCTGTCTCCGCCCGCAGCTCCTGCCGCAACTCGGCTGTCTCCGCGCGCAGCTCCTGCCGCAGCTCAGCCGTCTCTCCGCGCAGGGCTGCCGTTTCCCCCCTCAGCTCCCCCCGCAAGGCTCCCGTCTCCGCCCGCAGCTCCTGCCGCAGCGCGGCCGTCTCCGCGGTGCCTGCCCGGATCTCCTGGCTAAGGCCCGCCAGCGCGGCGTCGAGGTAGGCTCGCGTCTCGGTATCCACGCGGTCACTCTAGCGAGCCGGCCAAGGCCCGGCAAGTGTCTCCGGCCGGAGACAGCCGGCGCTACACGTCGCGCAGCGCGGACTCGGCCTGGAGCAGCCAGTACCGCATGTCCATCTCGCGGAGCAGGCCCACCGCCTCGGTGAGTCGCTCTTTCGCCGCGGTGCCGTCCCCCGCGCCGCGCGCCAGCTCGCCCAGCCCGAGGTGGCAGAGCGCCTCCAGCGGGCGCATCTCGAGCGCGCGGGCCCGGGCCAGCGCGTCGGCGTAGTGCTCCGCCGCGCGCGTCCCCTGCCCGGCTCGCGCCGCGGTCTCGCCCAGCATCCGCACCGCCATCGCCGCGTACCCCTGCTCGGCGTGCTCGGCCGCGAGCCGGTGCGCCTGATCCGCCGCGTCGGCGGCCCTGTCCCCGTGCCCGGCCAGCAAGTAGCCTTCGGCGAGCCAGGCCAGGCGCAGCGCGTGCCGGCTGAGGATGCGCAGCGCGCTCGCCCGGTGCACCCCTTCCTCGAGCAGGAGCAGGCCGTCCCCCACGCGCCCGCTCCGGACCTGGGCCGCCCCGCGAGCGCACAGCAGCATGGGCAGCCACGCGGTGAGATCCATCTCCCGGGAGAACGCGATGCCCCGGTCGAGGGCGGGCCCCCGCGGGCCGTCGGCCTCGAGCAGGCGCTCGAGATCCTCGAGACGGCCATCGATCTCGTCTTCGACCTGCGGGCCTCGCTCGCCCCGCTCGGCGAGTTCACCCGCACCCTCGATCATCTGCCCCGCGCGGCCGGGCAGGCCGAGGCGCTCGGCGACCGCCGCCGGCTCGGGTGGGTCTCCGCGTACCTCACCCAGTCGCACTACACGCTGGGCGAGCAGGCCACGGCCATCCGCGCGGCCGAGCGCGCGCAGGAGGCCGGCCGGGCCCTGCGCGACGACGCGCTCCAGATCGTCGCCGCCTTCGGGCTCGGCCAGGCCCACCACGTGCTCGGGGACTATCGCGCGGCGCAGCGGCATCTCGGCCGCGCGGTGGCCGCGGTGGACGGCGGGCTGAGTCGCGAGCGATGGGGTATGGCGGGCCTCGTCTCGGTGGCTTCGCGCATCTGGCTCGCCGCGTCGCTGGCCGACACCGGCGATTTCGCGGAGGCGCTGGCGCGCGAGCGCGAGGGCGTGGCCCTCGCCGAGACCCCCGAGCATCCGTGGAGCCTGGCGGGCGGGGTCATGACGCTGGGCTTCGTGCATCTGAGCCAGGGGCATCTGGGGGAGGCCGGGCCCGTGCTCGTCGAGCCGGTCGATCTGGCAGTAGCGGCACAGCGGCCGCCAGGTAGGTGGTCTGGCCCACCGCGTTGTAGTCCATGTGCAGGTCGTTGTCGATGGCGCGCACCACCACCTCGCCGGAGTTGAGCCCGACGCGGATCTGCACGTCCACGCCCTCGGCGCGGCGCAGGTCGCGGGCCAGCCGGTGCACCTCCTCGTGCATCCGCAGCGCGGCGTAGGCGGCGCGCACCGCGTGGTTCTCGTGGGCCACCGGCGCGCCGAAGATGGCCATGACCCCGTCGCCGAGCACCTGGTTCACGGTGCCCTCGTAGCGATGGACCGCCTCCATCATCACCCCCAGCACCGGATCGAGCATCCGCCGCGCGTCTTCCGGATCGCGGTCGGCCAGGAGCTCCAGCGAGCCCTTCATGTCGGCGAACAGCACCGTGACCTGCTTGCGCTCGCCCTCGAGCGTCCCGCGCGAGGTGCGGATCTTCTCGGCCAGGTGCGGCGGCGTGTAGGTTTCGGGCGAGGCGAAGCGGACGGGCCCGGATGCCAGGATCGGCTGGCCACAGCCCCCGCAGAAGCGAGCGTCCGGCTCGTGGAGGAATCCGCAGCGCGGGCAGGCCGCGGTCACGCGGCTACCAGGGCAGCGGCTCCCGCGGGGCGAGCCCGCGGCGCGCGAGACCGTCGCGGAGGGCGCGCAGGTGCTCCGCGGCCGCGCCGGTCACGCGCTCGAGCAGCTCGTGCCCCGCCTGCGGCCCGTCGTGCACCGCGATGACGCGCGCGAACTCCCGCGGGCCGGCGCCCTCGAACCAGCCCGCCAGCCGGCCGCGCACCAGGGCGCCGTAGCGGGCCACGGACGCGCCGTCCAGGAGATCGGCGGGGGCGGGCTCGAGCCGCCAGTCTTCCGGAAAGCGGCCGAGGTCCATGCCGTCGGCGAAGCCCAGGCCGAGCCGGAAGAGGCGGAAGGCCAGGTCGCGGAGCGGCGGGTCCAGGTCCGCCTCCGGCACCCCGCGGATCATGCGCTCGCCGGCCGCGAGGATGTCGTCCAGCCGGCGGCCCAGCTCGCCCGGATCGAGCCGGCCCACGGATCCTAGCGGCCCGTGAACGTCACCGGCTGCTTGCGGGCGAACGCGACCACCCCGTTGCGGAAGTCCTCGGTATGGCCGCTGGCCGCGATGGCCTGCGCCTCCAGCTCCATCTGCGTTTCCAGGCTCTCCTGGGTGGACTGGTGGAACAGCAGCTTCGCGCGCCCGAAGGCCTGCGTCGGTCCCTGGGCCAGCTCGCGAGCCAGGGCGGCGACCGCGCCGGGGAACTCGGCGTCCGGGTGCACGCGGTTGACCAGCCCCCACTCCATCGCCTCCCGCGCCGAGAGCACGCGGTTGGTGTAGTGCAGCTCCAGCGCGCGACGCAGTCCGATCAGGCGCGGCAGGAAATAGGACGAGGAGCCGTCCGGCGAGGCGGCGATCCGCGAGTAGGCCATGGTGAACTTCGCCGACTCCGCGGCCACCACCAGATCTCCCGCGAGGGCGAAGCTCATCCCCCCGCCCGCCGCGATCCCGTTCACCGCAATCACCACCGGCTTCATGGTCCGGGCCAGTCGCGAGACCGCCCCGTGCAGGTAGGTGGTCAGCTCCTTGATCAGGACGCCGATGCGCTCCGGGTTGTCCGCGAAGTCCTTCACGTCCCCGCCCGCGCAGAACGCCTTCCCGGCCCCGGTGATCACGATGCACCGCACCGCCCGGTCCTCGTCCGCCTCCAGCGCGGCATGAAACAGATCCCGCCCCAGCGCCAGGTTCAACGCGTTGTACGCATCCGGCCGGTTCAGGGTAATGCTGCCGACCCCATCCTTCACCTCATACAGCAGCGTCTCGTACCCCATGTCACTCTCCAGTAGTGGGAATCGTCAGCCGTCTGCCGGTCACGCCCGACCGTAGCGGAGTGGGGTCGGGTCGGGGAGCCCCCTCCCCGGGACCGTGTCTTCTGCGCGCTATCGAAGTCGCCTACGTCCCCTCTCGTGGCTCGTCAGTGCCGCGTCACCCGGTCGCGAGTCAGCGTGTCCCGGGGAGGGGGCTCCCCGGCCCGGCCCCGCCCCGCGTCGACCGACCGCGACGCGTTGAGATGCTATCGGCGATCGCCCACGCGGTGAAGCTTGAGCAGGTTGGTGGTGCCGGTCACCCACATCGGCGCCCCCGAGATGATCACGATCACGTCGTCGTTCCGCACGGTGCCGTCGCCCAGCAGCGTCGCCTCCACTTCCTCGATCATCTCGTCGGTGGTCTCCACCTTGTGCACGAGCCGCGAGGAGACGCCCCAGAAGAGGCCGAGCCGCCGCTGCACCTCCGAGTACGGGGTGAGCGCCATGATCGGCACTTCGGGCCGATCCTGGGAGATGAGCCGCGCGCTGAAGCCGGACTGGGTGAAGGCCACGATGGCCTTGGCATGGAGCAGCCGGGCCGCCTGGCAGGCCGCCTCCGCCACCGCCTCCGGGAAGCCGTAGGCCTCCGGCCTGGGCCGCGACGCGGCGCCGAGCGGCGCGGCCCGCTCGGCGCGCTCGGCGATGCGCGCCATCATCTGCACCGTCTCGACTGGGAACTGGCCGGTGGCCGTCTCCGCGGAGAGCATGATGGCGTCGGCGCCGTCGAAGATGGCGGTGGCCACGTCGCTCACCTCGGCGCGGGTGGGCCGCGAATGCGTGACCATGGACTCGAGCATCTGGGTAGCCACGATCACCGGCACCTTGGCCAGCCTCGCCTGACGAATCACGTCCTTTTGAATAACCGGCACCTCCTCGAGCGGCACCTCCACCCCGAGGTCGCCACGGGCCACCATCACCGCGTCCACGAGCGGCAGAAGCCCCTGGAGGTTCGCCACGATCTCCGCCCGCTCCAGCTTGGCCACGATCGGCATATTGGCGCCCTGGTCGTGGAGGAACTTGCGGACTTCCTGGATGTCGGCGGCGGAGCGGACGAAGGAGATCGCCACGTAGTCCACGGCCTGCTCGATCCCGAAGCGCAGATCCTCGCGGTCCTTCGCGGCCAGGCACGACACCGGCACGGGCAGCCGCGGGAAGGACACCCCCTTGTGATCCGAGACGGGCCCGCCCGAGACGACCTGGCACTCGACCTCGCCGTCCTCCACCTTCTCCACCACGAGCTGGATCATCCCGTCGTCCATCCAGACGGCATCGCCCGGCCGCAGGGCGGCGAGGAACTCGGGATGATTCAGCGAGCTCCGCGAGGCCGTGCCCTTCACGGTGCGGGCGGTCAGCACGAAGGACTCGCCCGGGGTGAGCATGGCCTGCCCGCCCACGAAGGTCCCGAGGCGCACCTTGGGCCCCTGGAGGTCCTGGAGGATGGTGATCGGGCGACCCCAGCTTGCCTCCCCCGCCCGGATCGCCCGGATGACCTCGGCGTGCTCGGCGTGCGTGCCGTGCGAGAAGTTGAGCCGCGCCACGTCCATGCCCGCGGCCACCAGCCGGTCGAGCATCTCCGGCCGGCTGCTGGCGGGGCCGATCGTGCAGACGATCTTCGTGCGTCTCACGCGAGCATCCGGGCCAGGTACTGGCCGGTGAAGGACTTGTCCTGGCGGGCCACGTCCTCGGGCGTGCCGGAGGCGATCACCCGGCCGCCCTCGTGGCCGCCCTCGGGCCCCAGGTCGATGACCCAGTCCGCGGTCTTGATGACGTCCATGTTGTGCTCGATGATCACCACCGTATTGCCCTGATCCACCAACTGGTTGAGAACTTCCAAGAGGCGGCGGATGTCCGCGAAGTGCAGGCCGGTGGTGGGCTCGTCCATGATGTAGAGCGTGCGGCCGGTGGCGCGACGGCTCAGCTCGGTGGCCAGCTTCACCCGCTGCGCCTCGCCCCCCGAGAGGGTGGTGGCCGCCTGGCCCAGCCGGATGTAGTCGAGCCCGACATCATGTAGAGTCTGGAGCTTCTGCTTGATGGAGGGCACCGGCTCGAAGAAGCCGAGCGCCTCCGCCACCGTCATGTCCAGGATGTCGGCGATGTTCTTGGACTTGTAGCGCACCTCGAGTGTCTCGCGGTTGTAGCGCTTGCCGCGGCAGACCTCGCAGGTCACGTAGACGTCGGGCAGGAAGTGCATCTCGATCTTCACGAGCCCGCCGCCCTGGCATGCCTCGCAGCGCCCGCCCTTGACGTTGAACGAGAAGCGGCCCGGCTGGTAGCCGCGCACCCGCGCGTCCGGGGTGCGCGCCAGCAGCGTGCGGATCAGTGTGAACACCCCGGTGTAGGTCGCGGGATTGGAGCGTGGCGTGCGCCCGATCGGCGACTGGTCGATGTCGATGACCTTGTCGAGATGCTGCGCGCCCTCGATCCGGTCGTGGGCGCCGGGCCGGTCCTGCGCGCGGTGGAGCATCGAGGCCAGCGCCCGATAGAGGATGTCGTTGACCAGGGTGGACTTGCCGGAGCCCGACACCCCGGTGATCGCGGTGAAGGTGCCGAGCGGGATCTTCACGCTCATCCCCTTCAGGTTGTGCTCGCGGGGGTTGTGGATGATCACGAACTTGCCGTTGGCCTTCCGGCGGACGGCGGGCACCGCGATGCGCTCCACCCCGGCCAGGAACCGTCCGGTGAGCGAGTCGGGGTTCGCCATCACTTCGTCGGGCGTGCCCACCGCGACCACGTGCCCGCCCAGCTCGCCCGCGCCGGGCCCGAGATCGACCACGTAGTCGGCGGCCCGCATGGTCTCCTCGTCGTGCTCCACCACCAGCACCGTGTTGCCGAGGTCGCGCAGGCGCTTGAGCGTGTCGAGGAGCCGGCCGTTGTCCCGCTGGTGCAGGCCGATGGAGGGCTCGTCCAGGATGTAGAGGACGCCGACCAGGCTCGAGCCGATCTGGGTGGCGAGGCGGATGCGCTGGCCCTCCCCGCCCGCGAGCGTCGCCGCGGGCCGGTCCAGGGTCAGGTAGTCGAGCCCGACCTGGGCGAGGAAGCCGAGGCGCTCGCGGATCTCCTTGAGCACCCGGCGCGCGATGGCCATCTCGCGCTCGGACAGGGTCAGCGTGTCGAAGAACTGGCGCGCCGCCTTGATGGGGAACCGCACCACGTCGGCGATGGACCGACCCGCGATCTTGACCGAGAGCGTCTCCGGCCGCAGCCGGGAGCCGCCACAGGTCGGGCAGTCCCGCTCGGTCATGAAGTGCTCGACCTCGCTGCGGGTGTCCTCGGACATCGTCTCCTTGTAGCGGCGATCGAGCAGCTTCACCACCCCCTCGAAGCCGTCGTCCGGCTCGCCGTGCAGGATGATGTCCCGGGTCTTCTTCGGCAGCTTGGCCCACGGGGTGTCGAGGCTGAACCCGTGGCGCTTCGCGAGCACCCGCAGCGTCTGCTTGAAGATCGCGGACGCGGACGGCCCCGCCCACGGCAGGAGCGCGCCGCCGGCCAGGGTCTTGGCGGGATCCGGCACCACCCGCTCGGGATCGATCTCGTAGCGGGTGCCGATGCCGCCGCAGTCCGGGCAGGCGCCGTACGGGTTGTTGAACGAGAACATGCGCGGCGACACCTCCGGGAAGGAGATGCCGCAGGCGGCGCAGGCCAGCCGCTCCGAGAAGAGGAAGGAGGGGCCGTCGGGCACCTCCACCTGCACCACCCCGTCGGCCAGCCGCAGCGCGGTCTCGAGCGAGTCGGCCAGGCGGCCACCCAGGTTGTCCTTCACCACCAGCCGGTCCACCACCACCTCGATGGTGTGCTTCTTGGTCTTGGCCAGCTCGATGTCCTCGGTCAGCTCACGAAGCTGCCCGTTGACCCGGACCCGCACGTAGCCCTGCCGGCGCAGGTCGTAGAAGAGCTTGCGGTACTCGCCCTTGCGGCCGCGCACGATGGGCGAGAGCACCACGATGCGGCTGCCCACCGGCAGGGTCATCACCCGGTCCACCATCTGCTGGACGGTCTGGGCCGAGATCACGTTGCCGCACTGGGGACAGTGCGGGATCCCGACCCGCGCGAAGAGCACCCGCAGGTAGTCGTAGATCTCGGTGACGGTGCCGACCGTCGAGCGCGGGTTCTTGGAGGTCGTCTTCTGCTCGATCGAGATGGCGGGTGAGAGCCCCTCGATCGAGTCCACGTCCGGCTTCTCCATCTGCTCGAGGAACTGGCGGGCGTAGGCGGAGAGCGACTCGACATAACGGCGCTGCCCTTCAGCATAGATGGTGTCGAAGGCGAGCGAGGACTTGCCCGATCCGGACAGCCCGGTGATCACCACGAGCTGGTCGCGGGGGAGCTCGAGATCGATGGCCTTGAGATTGTGCTCGCGGGCTCCGCGGACGACGATCCGGTCGTTGGCCATGGACGCTCCATCATACCCCCAGCGTCGATCGGCGTAAAACCGCGCGCCGCTCCGCCAGCACGAACAGCGTGAGGCCGGCCAGGGCGCCGGCCGCGGCGGCGTGAAATCCCGCCGCGAAGGAGACCCGCTCCACCGTGAACCCGACCAGGAGCGAGCCGAGCACGCTGCCGAGGTCGAAGGAGCCGGACAGTGTGCCCATGGCGGAGCCCCGCTCGGCCTCCGGCGTGCGGTCCACCAGGAGCGCCAGGAGGGTCGGATAGAACATCGCCACGCCGGCCCCGAGCATGATCGCGGCCGCCGCCAGCGTCGGCACCCGTGGCGGCAGGGCGAGGAGGAGGTAGCTCAGCGTGGTGAGCGCCACCGCCGGCACGATCACCTGGGCCCTCCCGATCCGGTCGGACAGGCCACGGAGCGTGAGCCGGCCGGTGATGATGCAGATGGCGAAGAGCACGTAGAACCAGCCCAGGCTGCCCTCGAGCCCCGAGGCCAGCGCGTAGAGAGGCAGGAAGGCGTAGATGGAGCTGTAGCCGATGTTCACGCAGACCACGGTGGCGGCCGCCGGCAGCGCGCGCCGGCTGAACCAGCGAAACCCCTGCTGTGGCGCGGGCTCGAGGGCCGGTGACCTGAGAGTCAGGATGAGCAGCGCGATCAGCGCCCCGAGGCCCAGCGCGGCCACGAAGCAGGGGCGGATGCCGCCCCGCCCGTAGAGCGCCAGCCCGAGCGGGGGACCGGCGGCGAAGGAGAGCGCGGTGGCCAGGAAGTAGACGCTGAGCGCCTCTCCCCGCCGGGCCGCCGGGCTCGCCTGGGCCACGAGCACCCCTGCCGCGGTGGCGAGCACCCCATTGCCACAGCCGAGGCCCGCCATCAGGGCAATATACGCGGCGGGAGCCACGGCTAACGGGAGCAGCAGGAGGGTCACGAGCAGGATCCCTACCCCGGGGAGCATCACGCGCCGAGCGCCGAAGCGATCCACCCACCCGCCGACCAGCGGGCGGAGGACCATCGACACGGTCGTGGACACCGCGAAGAGCAGGCCGACCTGCGTCTTGCTCCCCCCGAGGCCGACCATGTGCAGCGGCAGCGTGGCATTGAGCAGGTAGACCACGACGTGGACGCCGCCCGAGATGGCGAGGCAGACCGCGCTCGTCGGCGTGATCAGCGAGGTCGCGGTCACGGCCGCACGCGCCGGCCGAGCCAGAGCACGAAGGCCCCGACGGGCGCGGCCACCAGGGCTGGATAGGCGATGGCGGCGCCCAGCAGCCCGCCGCCCGAGCCGCGAAGCTGGGCCGCGGCCAGCCCGCCGAACACGATCAGCCCGACCACCCCGGCGGTGGCGGCGGTCCGGCCCTGGCGGGGCGGCCAGAGGGCGGCCGGTCCGAGCGCGCAGCCGGCGCCGCCCAGGGCGAGCAGGCTCAGCGCCCAGGGATCGACGGGCCACAGGCTCGCGAGCGCGGCCCCGCCGAAGAGGCCGGCCCAGAGACCCGGATCGTGACCGATCTCCCCGCCCCCGGTGGAGTCGAGCGCGCCCAGCCGCTCGCGCAGCGCGAGGCTCGAGGCGAGGAACGCGGCGAGGCCGGCGGCGAGCAGCAGCGCCTGGAGCGTCCGGCGCCAGGGCTCGGCGAAGAGCGCGTGCGCGGGCAGCTCGAGCAGTCGCTCGAGCGTGATCCCGCCGAGGAAGAGATCGGGCGCCTGGATCATCGCGTAGACCGCCCAGGCCTGCGCCCACACGAAGGCGAGCAGCAGCCCGCCCGCCGCGAAGCCCACGCCGTCGCCCGAGAGGCGCACCGTGAGGCCCGCCCGCAGCAGCGCGGCCGCGCCGGCCAGCAGCGTGACGGCCAGGCCGACGCGCTCGAGCCAGCGGCGGGGCCGGCCGTCGGCCCAGACCATGCCCGACGCCGGGGCCCCGGGGACCCGCTTGTCGGCCTCGAACCGCAGCCGCAGCGTCGAGCCGCGCGCGATCTCGTCACCCGCGCGCAGCGTCACGGTCTGCCCGGGCGCCAGCGTCCATTCGATCTCGGCGAGGCGGACGCCGTCCAGGGTGCGCGCGCGCAGCACGCCCCCGGCGGGCGCGGTGAGGCGATGCACCTCGTCGAAGACGAGCCGCGCGCCGCCGCGGACCACGCCGAGGTCGCGTCCGCTGATCACCCAGGGGCTCGAGGGCGGGAACCGGAAGGCGGGCTGGGTGGCCACGCGATCCCACGCCGCGATGGGCCCGAGCGCGAGCGCCCAGGCGAGCTGCAGCAGCACCACCACCGCGGCTACGAACGCGAGCGCGACTAGCAGCGGCGCCGTCCGGCGTAGCGGCCGCCAGGCCGTCAACAGCCAGCCGGCCGCCGCGGTGATCACGATGCCCTGCCAGCGGCGCGCGCCGAGCCAGGCCGCCACGTCGCCCGCCAGGGCGATGTTCGCCCAGAGCAGCACGCCGACCGTGACGAGCAGCGTGACGACGGGGAAGAGCGTCTCGCCAGGCCTGGGGTCGTCGCCCGGCGCCGGGCGGCCGGGGCCCCACCCCAGCACGATGAGGGGCGCCAGGGTCACCACGAGGCCGAGCCAGAGGCCGTCGGGCCCGCGCGCGGCGAGGGCCGCCGGCACCGCCAGCATCATCGCCGGCGTGAGCCACACGGCCAGGATGCGCGCGACCGAGGTCATTCGCGCGACGACGGGGCGGGCAGCGGCTCGGCGAGCCAGCGGATCGCGACGAGCACGGCCATCACCGGCGCGAGCACCCCACCGTACCACCAGAGCAGCGAGAGCCCGGCCACGCGGATGCCCGCCACCTGGTTGGGCAGCGCGCCGAGGAGGAGGAAGCCCGCGAGGAGAAACCCGAGCAGGAGGACACCGGTGGTCCGCGTGGTCACCGGCCGCATTATAGCGGGATGGTAAGATAGCGAGCACGAAAGGAGTCTTCTCCATGCCCGATGCGTCGCAGAAAGCCCCGATTCAGCGCGTGCTGGTGGTCACCGCCCACCCCGACGACTCCGAGTTCGGCGCCGGGGGCACCGTCGCCAAGCTCGTGCGCGACGGCCTGCACGTCTCCTACTGCATCGTCACCAACGGCAACAAGGGCTCGGGCGACCGGAGCATGACGCCCGAGCGCCTGGTCCGGATCCGCGAGGAGGAGCAGCGCAACGCGGCGCGGGTGCTCGGGGTGGAGACGGTGGACTTCCTGGGCTTCCCGGACTGCGAGGTCGAGGACACGCGCGAGTCGCGCCGAGCGGTCACCGCCGCGATCCGGCGCCACCGCCCGGATCGCCTCATCATCCAGAACCCGCACCGCACCAAGAACCTGGGCGCCTCGCACCGGGATCACCGCACGGTGGCGGGCATCGCGCTCGACTGCGTCTACCCGCTCGCCCGCGATCACATGGCGTTCCCGGAGCTGCTCGCGCAGGGACTCGAGCCGCACAAGGTCCGCGAGGTCTACCTGATGTGGTGGGAGAACCCCGAGCTGGTCGTGGACATCTCCGACACGATCGATCTCAAGATCAAGGCGCTGGCCTGCCACGCGAGCCAGTTCAAGGACTTCGCGGCGGTGGAGCGGCGGGTGCGCGAGCGCGGCGCCGAGCTCGGCAAGCCCAAGGGCTACGCCTGCGCCGAGACCTTCGACCTCATCGCCCTCGACCGCTAGCGAAATACTTCCCCGATCCGGGCGCTTTCGCTAGAATCACGCTCGTGAAGCCAGGAGCACCCATCCCGGCCACCCTGACCGAGCTGATGGGGGGCAGGGCCGCCCAGGATCCCGACACCCCGTACTTCCACCTCTTCGACGAGGCGGTGCCGTACGGGCGTCTCTGGCGGGAGAGCGCGCGCTACGCGGCCGGGCTGCGGCGCGCCGGCATCGACCGCGGCGACAAGGTCTGCCTCATCTACCCCACCTGCGCCGAGTTCTTCTACACCTTCTTCGGGGCCCTCCGTCTGGGCGCGGTGCCGGTGCCGATCTACCCCACCCTCGGGGTGGAGGCGACCGCCAACGTCTTCCGCGACTCGGAAGCGAAGGCGGTGGCCACCATCGGCTGGTTCCGCACGGGCGTGGAGGAATCCCAGGCGGCCGCGCCCAATATCCGGCACGTGCTGGAGCCGAGCGATCTCGAGGTGGACGATCCCGCGCCACCCTTCCCGACCGCGTCCGCCGACGACGTGGCCTTCATCCAGTACACCTCGGGCAGCACCGGCCAGCCGCGCGGGGTCGTGCTGAGCCACGCCAACGTGGTGCGCACCGTCGAGTTCATGGCGGAAGCCGCGCAGCTCACCCGCGACGACGTAGTCGTCTCGTGGCTGCCGCTCTACCACGACATGGGGCTGATCGGCTGCGCGTTCACCCCACCCTGGAGCGGGGCACCGCTCCACCTCCTGCCACCCGATCTCAAGAACCCGCGCGTGTGGCTCGAGCTGGTCAGCCGGGTCGGCGCCACCTTCACGGTCTCGCCCGACTTCGGCTATCGCAACTGCGTGCGCAATATCCACGACACCACCGGTCTCGATCTCTCCTCGCTCAAGCAGGCGCTCTCCGGCGCCGAGCCGGTCCGCCTCAGCACCATCGAGGCCTTCGAGCGGAAGTTCGGCACGCAGAACCTCATCACGCCCTGCTACGGCCTGGCCGAGGCCACCCTGGCGGTGGCGATCTGGCCGCGGCGGACGCCGCTCCGCCTGGACAGCTCGGGCCGGTTCCTCTCGGTGGGCCAGCCCTGCCGCGGCGTGCGCGTGCGCATCATGGACGGCGAGGAGGAGGTCAAGGCGGGCGTCGAGGGCGAGATCTGCGTGGCGAGCCCCGGGGTGATGCAGGGCTACTACAACAATCCCGAGGCCACCCGGAACATCCTCTCGCCCGACGGCTGGCTGCGCACCGGCGACCTCGGCTTCGTCGACGCGGAGGGCTTCCTCTACGTCAGCGGGCGGCTCAAGGACGTGATCATCCTGGGCGGTGAGAACGTGATCCCCGCCGACATCGAGGAGATCGTGGACCACGTGCCGGGCGTGCGCTACTCGGCGGCCGTCGGCGTGGAGAGCGCCCGCACCGGCACCCAGCGGCTGCACGTGGTGGCCGAGGTCCGCGAGCAGGCCGCCGACGCGGACGCGCACTCTCGCCTGGTCCGCGAGATCGTCCAGCGCGTCCGCGAGGGCCGGGGCCATCGCCCCGCCCGGGTGCTCCTGGTCCTGCCCAGCACCATCCCCAAGACCTCATCGGGCAAGATCCAGCGCTCGCGTCTCGGGGAAATGATCGCGCGCGACGAGCTGAGCGACCGCATCGTCTACTCCTCCGGCGCCCGATGAAGATCGGCTGCCACCTGCCCATGTTCGGCCCCATCGGCACGCGCCACAGCGTGCTCACCTTCGCGCGGCGCATGGAGGCCCTCGGCTACGATTCCGTGTGGGCCAGCGATCACGTCGTGATCCCGCACCGGATCGCGTCGCGCTATCCGTACAGCCCCACCGGCAAGTTCCCGCTCGCCCCCGAGGTACCGTTCCTCGAGCCGCTCACGACGCTGGCCCTGGTGGCGGGCGTCGCCGAGCGCGTACAACTCGGCACCAGCATCCTGGTGCTGCCGCACCGGAACCCGGTCCTGGCCGCCAAGATGGCCGCCACGATCGACCATCTCTCGGAGGGCCGCCTGGTCCTCGGGGTGGGCGTTGGCTGGATGCGCGAGGAGATCGAGCTGCTGGGCGGCAACTACGACCGGCGCGGCGCCTGGAGCGACGAGGCACTCACGGTGATGCGCGCCTGCTGGCACGACGCTCGCGCCGCCCACCACGGGAGTTCTTCTCCTTCGACGAGATCGGCGTCTTCCCCAAGCCCACCCGCGGCGACATCCCGATCCTGATCGGCGGGCACACCCCGCGCGCCCTCCGCCGCGTCGTCGAGCTCGGCGACGGCTGGCACGCCGCCTTCATCACGCCCGAGGCCCTGAAGGCGGACATCGCCCGGCTTCGGGAAGAATGCGTGCGCCAGAAACGCCCGTTCGACCAGGTCACGATCAGCGTGCGCGCGGGCCTGTCGCTGCGCGACGCCCCGCTCGGCGCAGACCGCAAGCCTTTGCAAGGCTCGCGCGACCAGGTGATCGCGGACCTGATCGCCTTCCGCGACCTCGGCGTGGACTCGATGCTGCTGGAGATGCGCTACCGCGACCTTGACGACATGATCAGCATCTACGAGGCGTTCGCCGCTGACGTCCGCCCGCAGATCTGAGCGCCCCCTCACCCTGCCCTCTCCCCCTCCCGGGGGCGAGGGTATGTGCGATCCACCCTCTCCCTGTCGGGAGAGGATCCCTGCGATGCACCCTCTCCCCTCTGGGGAGAGGGCAGGGTGAGGGGCCTACTTTGCGTCGTGGAAGATGACGCCTAGCGTGTAGCGCTCGCCGGAGATCACGCGGCTGACTCCGTGGCGGAGAGTCACGCGGTAGGCGCCGCGGGTGCCTCGGGCCGGGCGGTGGCGAGTGGCGAAGATCACGATCTGGCCGCGCTGGAGTGGCACCACCGAACCGCTTGACTGCGCGCGGGGCCGCTGCTCGACCAGCAGGAACTCGCCGCCGGTGAAATCCTGGGCGGGGCGGCTCAACAGGCAGGTCATCTGCAGCGGGAAGGCCACGTCGCCGTAGAGATCCTGGTGGAGGCAGTTGTAGCCGCCCGCCTCGTAGCGCAGCAGCAGCGGGGTGGGCTTGGTCTGGCCGTGTTCGGCGCAGACCGCGAGGAAGCCGTCGAGCTCGGGCGGGTAGCGCCGCTCGCTGCCAAGCGTCTTCTCCCAGGCGCTCGCGATCGGCGCGAGGAGCGGATAGGCGTGGCGGCGCAGCCCGAGGACGACAGGTGGCAGCGGGTTCGCGAAGTACTTGTACTCCCCTTCTCCGAACCGGAAGCGCGCCATGTCCACGCGGCTGCGGAAGCGGCGCTCCTCGGGGTAGAGGCGGATCAGCTCCGCGCACTCCGCGGCGGTGAGGAGCGGCGGCGTGGTGGCCCAGCCCCGCTCGTCGAGAGCGCGGGCCACCTCCGCCCAGTCCACCCGCTCGAGCCGCGCCGCGATGGAGACGGCGGGCTTCAGGCCGCGGGCCGGCATACTTTGCACGGCCGGTACCCCACCGAGCGCGCGTCGTCCACCGAGGCGAACACCACCCGATTGTCCGGGCGCATGTGCCGGCCGTGGATGCAGCCCACGCGGCACACGATGCGCGTGCTCGTGCAGCCCTCCAGCACCGGCGTGGTGCGCTCGAGCGCGGCCAGCCCGTCCTTCACCGCCGCGCCGAAGATGTAGCCGCCAAGGCCGCCGTCGCTCCGCCACACGCGATGGCAGGGCAGGATGAGCGGCACCGGGTTGCGACCGAGCGCGGTCCCTACCGCGCGCACCGCGCGGGGATTCCCGATACGCGTCGCGATCCACGCGTACGGGCGCGCCTCGCCGAACGGGATGAGCCGGGCGGCCTCGAGGACCTTACGCTGGAAGTCCGGCACCGCGGCGAGATCCACCGGCACCCGGAAGAAGGCGCGCTGGCCCCGCAGGTACTCGTGGATCTCCTCCCGCGCCTGCTCGGTCAGCCGCCGCGCGGCCGCGGTGGCCGGCTTCCCGGCCCGGCCGGTGCGGACGAGCGAGATCCCGCGCGGGGTCGCCTCGATGGCCAGCTTCCCCTCGAGCCGCGTCAGATCGGTCTCGGACTCCCGGGCCGCCGCCGCGATCTTGCGCCCCAGGCTGACGGGGGCCGTCTCCGGCCGGAAGTAGTCCGCCAGCAGCCGATCGAGCTGGTCCTGCGCCTGCGTCTTGCCGTCATTCATGGCCTGCTCCTCGCTTGCCGAGCTCGTCCCGCAGCAGGGCCTTGCCCCGCGCGAGCTGGCTCTTCACGGTATTGATCGTGATGCCCCGGATCCGCGCCAGCTCCCCGTAGGAGAGCCCGTCCACGTAGCGCAGGGCCAGGAGCACCCGCGCCTCGCGCGGCACCCGCTCGAGCGCCCGGTGCAGGTCGAGATAGGCGTCGGGCGGCCGGTGGTTGCTCGACGAGAGCGGCCCGGCGGCCGAGCGCTCGTCGTAGGCCGTGCGGGTGGCCCGGCGGCGCAGCTCGTCCACGCACACATTGGTGAGGATGCGGTACAGCCAGGTGGAGACGGCCCACTGCGGGTTGTAGCCGCCGGCCCCCGCGTAGCACTGGAGGAACGCGCGCTGCACCGCGTCCTCGGCGTCGGCCCGCGACCCGAGCAGCCGGCCGGCCACCGCCAGCAGCTTGCCGCTATAGCGCTGGGCCAGGTCGCCGAACGCGCCCTGGTCGCCCCTGGCCACCCGCTCCATCAGCCCCCGCTCCGCGTCCATCTCATGCCCTCATGGAGATATACGCACAACGGGACGGGAAGGGTGGAACGTTAGGCTTCGGTGCCCGCAGTGTCAGCCCGCAAACCCGATCCGGTGGAGCCTGACCCAGTCGACATACTCTTCGTGCGTTAGCCAACCGTGTTCTTTCTCATCTTCGGTCGGCGAAGGTGCTGTCCAATCGAGCCTCTCCTGCACGTCAGAGAAGAACTCTTCGTCGTCATCAATTCCTGTCTGTAGTCCCGTCCTGACATGAGCGCTCAGTAGCCCAACGTCAGCGGACGGCTCGCGTCGCCCGCGGATGCAGCACGTCGATCGCCCAGCCCACGTCCAGGCGCTCTCCCAGCCACCCAGGGCATGTCGTCCGCGCATGAACCCGGAGCCCCTGTGCAGCGTGCTGCGCCCGCAGCGTCCCCACCGGATCGGCCGGCACCGCCGCCGGCGGCGGCACCTCGGGCAGCAGCCAGCCGTTCGGCCGGCGGAACTGCAGCGCCCCGTCGGGCATTCGTTCGAGCTGATAGCCCTCCTCGTGCACCGCCCGGTGATGGCGGCGACACAGTAACGCCAGGTTCGACAGCGTCGTCGGGCCGCCCTGCGCCCAGTGGCGCACGTGATGCCCCTGGCCGAACCGGGCGTTGCACCCCGGGAAGCGACAGCTCCGGTCTCGATGCTGCAGCGCCCGCCGCAGCGCCGGGGGAACCGTGCGCGTCCGGGCTCCGACCTCCACGATCTGCCCCTCCGCGTCGTGCCGCATCACCACCCGGCTCGCGTCGCACGCCAGTCGCTGCCACGTTCCCGCGGGAACGTGGCTCCCCTCTTCCAGCACGGATTGGCCGGGTTGTCCGGCTCCGCCAGCACGGCAGCGTCCACGTGGACGACCACCTGGTACCGCTCACCCGGGGCCCCGGGATCGAGCTCCTGATGCAGCGCTGTCTCGGCCAGCAAGGCTAGCGCGTCCGCCTGCTGCTGCGCCCGGGTCGGCGCCTCCGCGGCCGGGTCGGTGGGCGGCAGGGCGGCAGCGGTGACGCGGCGCTTCTGGTACAGCGTCTCGCGCGCCGCGTCGAGGGCCCGCAGGAGCAGTGCGCCCACCTCCGGGGTCAGGCGCCCGCGCAGCACCACGATACCGTCCTCATCTTGGTAGACGTGGAGCGCGCGCCCGGCGTGCTGTCGCGTGGCCTCGCGGGCTTCAGCCTGCCGGTCCACCCGGCGCCAGCCTCGCACGATGCGCTCCACGTGGACCGCCGTCCCCGCCCGCCCCACCGCGAGCAGCCGGGCCTCGGTCTCCGGGGTCGCCACGCGGGTGATGGCGCGGACCTTGGCGTAGGAGAGCTCGCCGCGCGCCAGGGCCTCGGCCAGGGCGGGCAGCGTCCCGAGGGCCCGCGCCACCCGCACGCGCTCGCGGGCGGCGCCCGGGGCGAGTCCTACGCGCCAGGCGAGCCACTCGGCGCAGGAGCGGAAGCCCGTGTTCCACCCGCCACGGGCGTCGAACTCCCGGATGAGGTCGAGGAGGCGAGCGATCGCCGCATCGAGGTGGGCGGAGAGCTCCGCGATCTCGTCACCCAGGCGATCCAGCTCCGCGATGCGCGGCGACGTGGGCTGCAACGTGGTTGGAAAATCCGGCGGGCGCGTTTCCATGGCGAGTCCCTCCTTCTGCTGGGATGACTTTACACCCCGATATCGCCACCCTCTGGGCGCCACCAGGACGCGCGAATGTCGCATCCGCCATGATCACTGGCTCCCGGCGGCGGGACCGCTCAGCATGCGCCGGAGATGAGGCGCTCAGCCGGCATTCCCTCGCACGATCCAGGGCGCACTAGGAGTACACGCGGCAGCCCGTCAAGCGAAAAGTGCAGGCGATGCTCCGCCGCGCTCGCGGCTCGGCGTCGTCAGCTACTTCACTCGTCTCACCGTGGCGTCGTGTAGTGTATCCAGTCGGATACGCAATGACTCGATGATCGCGGAGGAGCCATGATGGCATCGCTCAACGGACGCACCGTTCTGATCACCGGCGCAGCCCGCGGCATCGGCGCCGCCACCGCCCGCCGTCTCGCCAGCGAAGGCGCCAGGTTGGTCCTGGCCGACCAGGACGGCGCCGGCGTGGAGAAGCTCGCCGCCGAGCTCAAGCAGGTGGCGGTGA
>WNFE01000708.1_pt1 | contig 23664 bp, 24 predicted proteins | sample 5400451 | NCBI WGS metagenome assembly WNFE01 (sample SAMN13153344, study PRJNA577476) | soil metagenome | isolation source: 200 cm saprolite under Douglas fir tree site 2 hole 2 | place: USA:California | collected 2015-04-18
CGGTTTCATCAAACATCGCTGAACCGCGCCAAAAAACTAAAGAGCCCTGCGCTACCATTCGGGTGCGCAGGGCTCTTTGTTTGATCCTCACGAGCTACCGGGACAAGCAGTTGCGAGCAGGCGGGACGGGTGTAAAATGCTTGTCGTTCTCGAGGTCAAAAAGGAAGTCTCACTAAAACCAGACGAGGAGAGCAAAATGGCGAGTAAGAAGACAAGTAAAAAAGCCACCAAACTTAAAAAAAAGGCCGCCTCGGGGAAAGTACGGTTTAAAAAGCGTGGTGGCGGTAGTCGCAGTTCTGGTACTTCTGGTACAGGTCCGAGGCTCATAAAATGAAGCTCGAGTATGTACGCGATTCGTACGAAACACTTTCTTCCAAAGCGAGTGAGATCGTACGGCAGCTAAGCCTTGCCGGAATTGCTGTTATTTGGGTGTTTAAGTCCGGCACCGATCAAGCTCCCACGATCGACCAACATTTGCTCCGCGCAGCGTTATTCATTGCTGTAGCTCTAACCCTCGACTTCCTGCAGTATCTTGTAGGGACGACTACCTGGTTTATTTATTTCCGAACGGAAGAGAGGAAAGGAACTAAGCTAAAAGACGAAATCATGGCTCCAGGGTGGTTCAATTGGCCGACTTGGATATTCTTCTATCTCAAATCAGCGTCGATGGTTATCGCCTACGGAGGATATCTGATTCCTTTCCTGCTTTGGAAACTCTTTGAAAAGCAACCCTGAGACAACTGGTGCGGCGGTAGGACTCGAACCTACGACCTACGGATTATGAGACTGTCGTTCTAAGATGCGATCAAAAACGCTTTGTTTCGAAGATGATTTGGATGCAGGGTGCTACAATTACGAATCGTCGTCAACTTCAATTGGGTGAGTAGCAAAATTCGGCTCATCGCAGATTGACTATTACTAGGTGCGCAATGGAACGAGTACAGCTCTCCGTAGCACGTCCGTATACCAAATCTCCCAATACCCTTCGAGCGAGAGAAAGATAGAGAATTTCTTTGGATCACAATCGGGTGGAACAAAGACATCAAATGCTTTTGGAAGCGAGATTCTCCAGCAGGATCCTTGCGGCGCAATTGTGGTCGGCAGCAACCGCGCGACAATGGCTGCGCGGGTAGGTTCTTCTGAACAGGTCGGTTCAGTGGCAGGTGTTGACTTTCCTTCTAGAATAAGTGAACGAACAGGTTCCAATTGTTGATCGTTCTGTACCTGTTCATTCGTTAGGAGGCGATACCTTCCAGGCGTGAGTAGCAAGAGCCAAGCCTGGAAAGACTGAGTACCACAGAAGGGAGTGCGATCAGAAAAATGCTTAGGCAAAGTTATACGATTTGCGGCATCTGAACTCAGATGTACCGGGGTAAGTGGATCCTGAGGCATTTATGGTTCAGATATTTTACCGTGTTTTACCATATAGATTTGTCTTGTTCCCTTTATTTTTAAATAGATACATAAAACATACTTGACATTTACCATGTTTTACCGCAATATACCATTAATTGGATATAGGTTGGGAAGCATACAATAGCTGGTATTGATCGTACGCTTCTTTCAATGTATAGCGAACAAAAGGAGAATATGTTAATATTCGAACTTTTCTGAGGATCTAAATTTATGACGCCGATAGATCTACAAGATCGCGCACAATATCTGTCATTGGCCCTGTTCGCGCAGAATGTGATTTCCGCGTTAATGGAGTATGTCGACGAGAACAAGAGCGGGAGGCTCAAGTCTTCTCTCGAAGAGGCTTTGGACTCACTGGAGCAAACGAAACGTACGTCCCTTCCATCTCAGCGAAGGGTCGCCGCGTTCACAAGCTATGAGCACCTCAGGACACTTGATGAGGTCTGGAGTACAAAAGAACGTGCCGAAGCCATCCGGATGATCCGAGCAATATTGCGAGCACCTAAGGATCCTAAAACCAAACAGGTTGCTGACAAACTCATCAATCTCTTTTCGAAACTCCAGAATCAAGCGCTCTGGAACTTCGAGCAGCCTAAGCCTGTGTCACCAAGGATCATGAAGCGGCTATGCCAGATGGCCTAGCTGATTTTCTCCACGACGCGGCCGTCCTTCACAGATTCGTCGACTTCATCGAAGAGTACTGCAGGGAGCAGGAGCGTTCACAAACCTACGTTGATGCCTCAGGTCTGTTCTTCCAGTATGTAGAAAAGCTTGCAGCCGGCATAAAGCAGGGGCTCGGCAAAGACGTAGACCGTGCGACTCAATTTCCTGCCAGACTGCCTATTCTACGCCGCAATATGTTGACATTGAAATATTACTTGCGGCTGTTACACGCATTAATCAAACCGGCAGCAGACGCCCACACTCTCACCATTCCTGCTCCACTCATAAAACTTGCTTCCCAACAACTTCAGCGCGTTGAAGGAATGAAGAATTCAAAGGTCGTCATTCTACTAACACCGGAGTTTATGTATTTCCAAAGGCCTCACACCCACGTTAAAGAGCAAGCACGACTGGTAGAGACCTTCATTCCTCAGGCTATCTTCCCCGCAAAACTGGGTTTCATCGAACTCCCCTATTCCCAAGGTCCCAGCTTCTTCACCAATCTTGCTGTTTATCATGAGATCGGTCACTTTGTGTATGAGGAGCTCTCAAATCTGACCCCCGTCCACCCAGACGTTGCAGCCCTCAGATCAGCTACGACAAAATCTCTAAAGTCTTTACGCAAGGTGTTTAAGGACCGGCAGGTGTTCGCTATTGCGGTCAAGATAATTGAGGATTGGACGCAGGAAATCTTTTGCGATCTTTTTGCGATACGCTTGCTAGGATCGGCGTTTTCCTTTGCATTAGTCGAGATTCTTGGTATGCTCGGTTTTCTTTCACGGAAAGATTCTGTCAAGTTCAATCCCACGCATCCAGCTTCAGCGTGCAGGTTCGCCGAACACATCAACATGCTTCGTCGTGACTCATGGTTGGAGGCAATCGCGGACGTCAAGCCGGAACAAAAGGAGCTTATCGAACGGCTGGCAAAAATACCCCGCTCCAGCTACAGATTCTATACCGATGACACTACACGCGGTCCACAGAGTCTGGTGGATGCGTTTCTTGACTCTGTTGTTCCCGCTATTCGGAAGCTCGTATGCCGAGTGACCCCGGAAGCTAAGCTAGCAGTAAAGCGGTTCAACCAAACACGCGACGATATCGAGGAGTGTCTTCGAGTTGGCGTTGTTCCACACACAAAGAACTCAAATTCGCCCGACCCAGTATCCATTATCAACTCTTCATTTTGTTTTTATCTTACGTCCCTTCCCGAAGTAATAAATGAATTCGAGGGAGCAAAAGCCAAGAATGACATAGAAAAGCACAGTCTCTGGACAAAGCGACTTGAAATGTGGACCATGAAAGCGATAGAAGATTCGCAGATCCAAGCTCGCTTTAGAAGAGTACAACGCTATGGTCCTTTCTAAAAAGGAAATTCTAGACCGAATGGAGAAGTTTCGCGTTAACGAAAAGGAAAATCTTGTAATCACTCCTCTGCTCTATAAGGACAAGAGTGACATATTCGATGCTGATTCAGTGGACCTCAGGCTTGGCTGTCATTTCTTGCTTCCTAAGACGTTGGATCAGCCTTTCTTTTCCCCGGATCGAAGTTCCGCTACCTCTCTTCATGTTCGGGTTCACGTTCCACTAGGCCAGTTCTTAGTTGTTCCCGCACATCAAACTATCTTGGGTGCAACCCTCGAGTTCATCAAACTCCCACACGATGTTTCTGGACAGGTACTTACAAAGTCATCCGTGGCACGCACGTTCATCGTTGTTGAAACTGCACCATGGATCCATCCACAATACCGCGGTTGTCTGACTCTGGAGATTGCAAATGTATCCAACACCCCCGTACTCCTCTACCCAGGCCGTCTTATTTGTCAACTAGTGTTGATGCATATCTCCTCGGAAGAAGTTGCGAACAGCTCAAATCGCAATGAGAAGAAACAGGACATAAACGCTAAGCTTGATAAGAACTATTTCGGTCCAGTCTATCCCGAAGCACCAAAGTTCAAGGATCCTCAAGACGACTTGCTCGCTATTGGCATTACTGGTGTCTCTAGTCTAAAGCGAACGCAGCTTCATCGAAAAAACAAGCGCTGGCGCGAATTGAAGTCGGTATTATGATCGCGAGGATTGCCAAAGAGTCTCACCTAGAGCGCGAATGCGGTGTTTCCGCGCTACCCACGGGGAGTCATATATACCTGGGGGGGGCGCAACTAGCAAGATTTTGGTGGCGGCGGTAGGATTCGAAGCTACGACGTACGGATTCTGAGACTGTTAAGGGCCTGCTGAAACCAGAAGAAGATACTGGACTTAGCTCCGCAAAATCGGGCAAAATCCGCAACCAAAAACCCAACGCGAAATAGTAGAACAAAGCAGAGAGCGGATGGCTGTCTACCTATTTAGGAACTTTAGGGACGCAAGAACACCTATATTTGGGGCCGCCGCAGTACCCACAGAACTTTTCGCTTGTGTTATACCCTTCGGCCAAGCGTATGTATTGTACATATCCCGCCGTGAGATGGAAACCGCACATGCGGCAGTAGTTGTGCCCTTGCTTCTCGTAGTCATGGCAGTAGCTGCACTTGAGCTTGTTCGCCATAGTTCCTCGTTGTAGCTCTGCCCCCATTTGAGCTGACCACTGACAGGCCTCACAACCTGAAAGCCGAGTACTCCGACGATGATGTGGGCAGGCTTTCATTATAGGACGGCTTGCAGTCGTTAGAGAGTCTGCAAAACAGAGTTGGAGTTTCTTCGAAAAGCTGGCTATTCTTATCCTCGCGCTGGTGGTGCAATGCGAGGGAGTGATGTGAAGAAACTTAAGTTCCTGGTTTCGTTGCGAAAGCGAGAAAGCAGCTATCAGAGGCAGAACGCTGCCGCCGTACAGGAGGCAGCAAGCCGTCTTGGGGTGGAGGTGCAAATCGTTTTCGCCGGAAAAGACGCAATCGACCAGAGCGACCAGTTGCTGAAAGTCATCCATTCTTCGCACGATTTAAGGCCAGACGGAATACTCTGCGCTCCCGTCGGGACGACAATGCTGCAAGTGGCACGCTCGGCCGCGGCAGCCGGTATTGGTTGGGCGATCCTAAGTCGTGAAGCCGCCTATATTGAAGACCTTCGTCGCAGCTATAAGACCCCCATGTTTTCCGTCCGCATTGACCACAAGGAGGTTGGGCGAATCCAAGCAAGGCAAATGGGCGCGTTTCTCCCACAGGGTGGCTTGGCTCTGTGCCTGCTTGGTCCTAGCGGTCATCCAAACACGGAAGAGCGCTTGAGTTCCATGCTGAGCGTTAAACCCGTCAATATTCAGGTGAAAACCTTGACGGCGGATTGGACCCAGGAGGGCGCATCCAAGGCCGTGACACGCTGGTTGCGGCTGGGGACCCGGTATGACGCACCGGTGAACCTGGTGGCTGCACAAAATGACGAAATGGCAATCGGTGCGCGGCAGGCCCTTCGACAGGACGTGCCTAAGCGTGAACGGGAGTCGTGGATGAATCTGCCTTATCTCGGCTCCCTGTGTTGTCCTGATACTGGCCCGGAGTGGATTCGCCAGGGTTTGCTGACTGCCTCCATTATTAATCCGTCAACCGCCGATGTTGCTCTTGAGATGATGGTGCGGGCAATTCAAACCCATACCCAGCCGCCGGAGCGCACGGTGCTTTCTCCAGCGTCTTGCCCGGAAATAGAAAAGCTGGCCGCAAAACCTGCGCCACGCTCCAGTTAAGTTCGCAGTTTCAGGCAGACTAGAGGCTTGAAAGTTATTGGAGAAATTCTGGTGGCGGCGGTAGGACTCGAACCTACGACCTACGGATTATGAGACCGTCGCTCTAACCACCTGAGCTACACCGCCACGGCAACTGCTTTTCAAAGGGATACGGGCTTCGCCCGCTTAGTGCGGGAATTTATTTATTTTACCATCCTGCTTCTAGCTAGCACGCCCACCTTCCAGATTAAACCGCAGAGGACGCAGAGGAGCGCAGGGGCTTTTTGCAGAGCCTAGCGTGGTCTGGGGGTGTGATTCATCACGCTGGGCGCGGATGAGCTTTGTTGGAACGTGGCATCGCCAAAGTAAGTCGCAACAATATTGTGCTTCCCGAGGCCAACCTGTAAGGGTCCAAACATGACGACCTGTGTACTGCCGGTTTGGGGAAGGCTGACGTTAGGACCAAACGGCACGCCATTATCTAGGAGCGCCACGTTTCCGCTCGGTATTCCGGAGGCGGTCGAAACCGTTACGGTCATGGTGATGGTCTGCTTCAGGTGTACTTTGCTGAGCTCTTGCCCCGGAGTCCGGTTGGCTACTGTAACGTTCGAGATGGTTGTCGTTGTAGCCGTTGAGCCGCTGCCGTATATAAATTGATTCAATACGGGCGAAGTGCTCGGGCTGAAGTTTGTATCCCCACTATAGACGGCTGTGATGCTGTGTGTCCCCGGCGATAACGATGTAATCGGGGGTGACGCCGCTGTGCCGCTGCTCAACGTCACTGGAGAACCCAGGTTGGCCACCCCATCCTTGAACTGCACTGTGCCGGTTGGCGTGCCTACACCGAGGGCGACTGCCGCTACGGTTGCTGTGAACGTGGTTGACTGTCCAAACACCAAGGGATTCGCTGAAGAAGTCAGCGCCGTCGTGCTGCGGGCCCGGTTCACCACCTGCGGATTCGTATTCAGCGATCCTGTGCTGCCGGTAAAATTCGCATTGCCGTCGTACACCGCAGTAATCGTGTGATTGCCGATCGCCAGTGAAGAGATGGCAAATGTCGCGACTCCACTGCCGTTGAGCGATGCGGTACCCAGGACTGTGCTGGAATCGTTGAAGGTGACGCTCCCCGATGGGACGGCAATGCTGCTCACCGTCGCAGTAAACGTGACAGTGTCACCGAAGTTGGAGGGATTGTTCGATGACGTTAGGGTGGTTGTCGTAGGACAGTTTAGCGTGCATACGATTCCGCCGGCGCCGACCAATATCAGGTCAACGTTGGCAATGCCCAGGTTATTGCTGCTATCGGCCGTCTTGAACTGAATGGTGTTGGTGCCAGGTTGAACCTCAGAGAGGGGCACCGGCACTGCGATCGTCTTGGTGCCGCAACCGACGATGCCATTTTGTACGTAACAGGCGCCGAAGGGCCAGGGCTGATCATGCCAGGCGCCAGTGTTCACGCGATAACTCAAGGTGATCGGGTTATCGGTGGAGTAATTGAAGGTCAGAACGGCGCCGGCTGCTTTATCAATGTTGTAAACGCCCGGTACAGTGAGGGTCAACGGGTTAGGATTGTTAGGCGATAGCGGCCAACCCAGGTTGAGCAAACCCGGATAATTAGAGCCAACCGGCGTGAGTCTGTCCAGAACATCGAAGGCGAGATCGCGGGGCAGTACGGGACCATCAAAAGCGAGGTTGTCCCAGGTGAAAGTATGGGTTCCCTGGTCGGGACCATCCTTATCGCCGTTGTAGTGGGCATCTTCCAGCCAGACAAGGCCGCGCGTGAGCGTAAGGGTCATATTGCTGATGATCGCGATCTTCTTCAGCGGCCCGGTGGCGCCGGCATCGACTCCATAGACATCAATTTCATTCTGCGAGATTCGCAGCTCAAAGTGATTCATGTCTCCCGGCCCCGATGACGCCTTCACGCAACCGACGACCTCTACCGAGATCGGACCGGGACCGGGGGGAGTATCCATGGAAGAATCGTTGCTGGCATAGCTGTTGACGACGTCTGCTGAACCGACCGAGATCACCCCAACGTCGAGAGGTTCCTCGGGACATGCAGGTCGAATGCCGCAGCCGGGATCCCCGTTTGCGGAACAGAAGGCGTCAAAGCGGACCCCAAAACCGTCCTTCGGCACCTCTTGCAACGAGCTGAAGTGAGTGAACGGCGCCGGCATAGGTTTATCCGTGTACCAGAACTCGGGCCAGGCGCGGTGGCTGCCGTGGCTGTCGTTGCTTACGTCAAAGGCGACGGTACCAGTGCGGCCAGCGATGTCGAACGGCTGCTTGGGATACATGGCCACCGTGGTCACGCCGTGCTGGTCAGTCTGCGCCTCCACGAGCTGACCGTTGCAGATGGCGACATCGTTGGGAGGCTGCACCGGAACACTCAACCCGCACTTCTGCATGATGGTCGGTGACGCATCGTAGTATTGGCCCTGCCCCGAGTTCACCCCACCTAATAGGCGAGAAACGCCCCATACTGTGCCGTTCAGGTCTCCGGAGCGGTTCCCGGTTCCGGCCGGCTGGTCGAAGGTGTCACAGAATGCGGGGACTGCGCCCGGGGCGCTCAGAAACTGGCATCCCGGCGACGAGGACGACTGCACTGGCTGGGTTTGTCCCGTCGAGACGGTGGGCCGCTGAGGCCCAACCTGCGCCAAGGCAGAAGGCAGTGCTGCAATTACTAGTGCGGTGAGTACCGCCCGAATCCATCTTCCCACGGGTATGCTCCAATTCTGTGATGTGGAACTGCGGGGGGAGCCAGCGATTACAGCCAACCACACCTTAGCTGAATACAGATAGGTAGTATTTGAGGCAAAGTTAAAGATACTTAAGAGGTACACATAGTAAATGGAGCCTTCTCATCGGCAAACATTACGTTGGTTTCATTTTGTTGTGAATTAGGACGATGACTAAGTGGCCATGGCCAGGGGGGTGCGAGTTTTGTCTTCAATCTGCCATCCAAACCCGATTATGAAACAGCCCCTTCGTTGCCCTTTGTGGTTAATCTTTTATGTTTTTCTGGGACATTTTTCATCCCAGCCCCCATCTAAATCCATCGTATAATGAGAAACATTAGGTTTACGCCAAATCCTGCCCCCAAACATTAACAGCGAAAGCACGGATCGAGCGTCTAACTATATCTAATCAGGAAATATCTACATGATGTCCACCCGAGTTAAAGCGGTTGTTATCGCAATATCAATTACTCTCGTCCTGTTCATGATTGCCGGCGGCCTCGGCGTCTACGCCTCTGCCGGAAAGAGCGAGGGAGCTTACCGAGAACTGGGCGTTTACAGCGAGGTGCTCTCGCGCATCCGCAGCGAGTACGTCGAAGAGCCCAACATGCCGGCCGTGACCGATGGCGCCCTGCATGGGCTGCTGGAATCACTAGATCCCAACTCCAGCTACCTCTCGCCCGAAGAATATAAGAAGTACAAGGTTCACAAGTCCGATGGCAAAGCCGATATTGGCGCCATCGTTTCCAAGCGCTTTGGCTATGCTGCCATCGTTGCCATCATTCCCGGCGGCCCCTGCGACAAAGCTGGCATTGAGAACGGAGACATTCTGGAAGCCATCGAGGGTAAGAGCACGCGCGAGCTCTCCTTGGCCGAGATTCATGACATGCTTTCCGGCACGCCTGGCTCCAATATCAATTTTTCTGTGGTTCGCGCTCGCCGCGCCGAGCCGCAAAAGATCACGGTGGTCCGCGACGTGGTCAGCATTCCCGCTACGGAAGACAAGATGCTCGAAGCGGGTGTGGGCTATGTCAAGGTAGATGCCCTCAACAAGGGCAAAGCCCAGGAAGTTGCCGCCAAGGTCAAAGAGCTGCAGCACAACGGCGCGAAGAAGTTGATTCTCGATCTGCGCAACGTTGCCGAAGGAGAGCCCTCGGAAGGGATTGCCGTCGCCAATCTGTTCCTGAATCACGGCCTGATTACCTATCTCTCTGGCCAGAAATATGCGCGTGAAAGCTACAACGCCGATCCGCAGAAGGCAATTACAACTTTGCCCGTGGTGGTGCTGGTCAATCGCAGCACATTTGGTCCAGCCGAAATCGTAGCTGCCGCCGTTCTTGATAACGCCCGCGGCGACGTACTGGGCGACAAGACTTTTGGCAACGGCTCGGTGCAGAAAGTCATCGAGATTCCTGATGGCTCCGCGCTGATTCTTTCCATCGCCAAGTACTACACTCCTTCGGGCAAGGCGATTGAAGACAATGCCGTGACCCCGAATATCCTGGTGGCTTCAGAGCAGGATGCGCTTGTCCCCGAAGAAGAAGAAGCACCGGAGGGCGAACAGGCGAATAAACCCGAGCAGAAGAAAGAGGATGACCAACTGAAACGCGCAGTGGAAGTCCTCAAAAAGCACGCCTCGTAAGCATTAAGAGAGAGATGCCAGCAGAGCGTCTCCTAAAATAAATCAAAGCCTGGCTTTTGTGCCGGGCTTTTTCTTTGCTCACCGCGGATTTTCATAATTCACCCGAGGGCGCTGGGGCGCGCTGAGGATTTTCAAGTGGTCTTTGAGTAAGCGCTATAGCGTTGCGCTAAAATAGCTCGCATCATGGCGGCTGGGTTTGAATCCATTTTTGCCAGGTTGCGGGGCATTCTGCAAAAACATGCAGCGACGCTTTACGTGAAGGAAGACAAGACCGGCAGCTATATTCTGGAAACCGAATTTCATCCTAAGCTGAAAAAACGCCTGTGGTTCGGCGCGGTCCGAATTGGGAAAGCCTACGTGAGTTACCATCTCATGCCGGTCTATGGGCATCCGCCATTACTCGACGGCATGTCGAAGAAGTTGAAAGCTCGCATGCAAGGCAAGGCATGCTTTAACTTCAAGACCGAGGACGAGGCACTCTTTAAAGAACTGGAAGATTTGACGGCGCGAGGGTTCACGGCATTTAAGAAGGCAGGTTACATCTAAACAGAGCTCCAAAGAAAATCCTCTGCGTGGCTCAGCGCCCTCTGCGCTGAATTACTAAAATCCGCGTGATCCGTGAAATCCGCGGTAAGCAGTTGGAGTTGTTTTACACCGGTCTCACTACACCCAGCAGTATCTGAAACAAAACCAGCCAGCGTCTGACGTTGGTGGTCATCAGGAAATTTTCTTTCACATGTTCGCGGCCATTTTTGCCGAGCTGCTGGGCGAAGTCAGGATGCGTCAGCAGATAACGAATCTGGTAGGCGCAGCCCTCGACCGAATGCACCAGCATGCCGGTGAGTTTGTGAATCACCTGCGTAGGAATTCCGCCGACGGCCCCGGCAATGGTCGGCTTGCCCTTCCACAGGGCCTCGGTAACGGTGAGGCCAAAGCCTTCTTTGAGCGATTTCTGGATAATGATGGTCGAGGCCTGCTGCAAAGCATTAATCTCCAGCGCCGACCACGGCGGCAGGTTCAGGATGATAATATCCGGATCGTCCCCGGCTGCTTCCGTTACCTCGGCCAGCACGGCTGCGCCTTCCGGGTCATCGCTGGCGCCGCCGCCGGCCAGGACGAGCTGGCAATCCACATATTTCTTCGCCAGCTTGTAGGCCTGCACCACTCCCACCGGATCTTTCAGGCGATCAAAACGGGAAATCTGCGTAAGCACCGGGCGCGCGCGGTCAATGCCGAAATTCTCGCAGACCTTTTGCACAAACGTTTCTTCCACGGGTTTATTTTTTTCCGAAAGCGGGTCAATACAGGGATAAAACAAATACTGCGGAATCGCGAGCTGCCGGGTAAACGCAGGAGAAGAAAAAATCGCGGCATCATACTGCTCCACGAAGGGCTGCAAAAAATTCCAGACCTGGGGATGCGGATTGGAAAGATCAATGTGGCACCGCCAGATCCAGCGGCCACGCTCTCCCCGCGAGCGGATCAACCCCACCGGCTGCGGATCGTGAATCACGAACAGGTCTTCGCTGAATTGCATGCGCTGCCGGTTCTGTTCGTTATACATCAGAAAAAGATCGAGGATTTCTTTGGTGACGTTGAATTCTCCGCCGTGCAGCGCATTGTGGAATCCTTTGGTGATTTCAAAGAAGTCGTTGCCCCCGGTGATGACCTCCCATTTTGTGTGGACCTCGAGTTCGTTCATCAGAGGAATCAGGCGGTTCAAAATTTCCGCCACGCCTCCACCCACCGCCGTCGAGTTGACCATCTTTACGGTTTTGCCGAGCAAGGGTTGCGCCAAAAAATGCAGCTCATCAATGGCCGCCTTGCCAATGATGGGCTCGTAATCATTGAGCTTAGGGGGCGGCGGGGGCGGCGGAGGCGTCTCGCTCACCTTGTATTTCTTGCGGCGTTCCGGCCCCGGCGGAATGGCAATTCGATTGGGATCGCGCCGCTCTACAAAACCTGCGGCTTGCGCAGAGGGCGCTTTCGGGGACGTCTGCCGCTCGAGCGTCCCGGTTCCAACGCCTCCATCCTGTGGCACAACTTCCGGAGTTTGCGGAATTTGTTTGAAACCCTTTTCTTTCATAGTCGTCGCCTCTGACAAAATCGTGCTTCTGCAATCGTCAATCGCACTTACAACGCCTGTTCAATGATTTTAAGAATTTGCCGCCGCACATCCTGCAAGGTGGCCGTGTAAATATCAATTCGGTTGACGCGGTCGGCGAGCGGTTTTAGTCCCAACTCTTCTCCCAACCAGACGGAAAAATCATTGGAGTTTAATTTAATGCGCAGCCGCGCCTGGATAAAGTGGTAATGAATGCTGTTGATGCTGACCTGCTTCAATCCGTCGGCGAACTCGGTCAGATTGCGGGCTACCAGCGGAGTGGGCACAACCACGGTATCACTGGCGCAGAAATAAAACGGCTCAAATGCCGGACGGTCGCGCGCGCCCGGGTTCTTTTTCAGGTAATCTTCCATGATCTCGAGCAAGGTTTCGCGCAGCGACTTGATCGAGGTATATTCACGCACGTCAATTCCGGCCAGCCGCTCCGCCAAGCCGATCTCATTGCAGGCGGCAAACGCCCAATGCGCAAAATCGTTGGAAAACCCTTCGCTGATGTAATGGTGCTCTTGCAAGGTCTGGAACATGTGCTGGAAGATGGAATCATCAGGGCAGGATGGTAAACATTCCGCCAGCTCGCCCAGCGTAGTGGCTTTCTGCCGCCCAATACGCATCAGGTGCGCCGACGAATTGAAAAAGAAGGGTGAGCGCGCCTCCCGCAGCGCAGAAGGCGATTGCGTCAGGGTCTGAATTGTGGCCACGGAAGCTGAATCCTCCTCGCAAAATGGTACCGAAAGCACTTCGTAAGAGCTAGAGCTGGTTTCATCAATATCGTTAAATCTTTAGTGGAGCCCCTGCTCTATTGCCTCAGGGCTGAAGTGGCCGACGAAGGACTGCATTCATTAAGATGCTGTCTGCACCCCCTCCCGTTGTAATCTCCCGCTTTTTTCAAGCGTACTTCCGATTTTTGTAGCCGGGGCGCTCAATTCACGGCAAAATCCTTACAAGTCGAAATGACCCAGATGACTGAGAACCGAAACTGAGAACCGAGAACTGAAAGAATGCCCGCGCCCACCCCACTGCTTTTCGACCTTTTCGTCATCTTCGCTGTTACCAAATTCTTTGGTGAAATCTTCGAGCGTCTTTCTTTGCCGGCGGTTCTAGGAGAAATTCTTGCCGGCATTGTCTTCGGCCCCTACGCGTTAGGTGTCATCCGCCCCAGCGCCACCGTGTACTCACTCGCCCAGATCAGCGCGATTTTTCTTTTATTTATGGTGGGGTTGGAAACGTCACCCAAGGAGATTATCAAGGTAGGCGGCAAAGCCCTCCAGGTCGCGATATCGGGTGTGTTCGTTACCTTCGTGCTGGGCTTCGGATATCTGTTCTTGCGCCACCAGCCCGCCCACGAAGCCATGTTTTTAGCCACTGCCATGGTTGCCACCAGCGTAGGCATTACGGCTCGCGTGCTGGCCGATATGGGCTTGCTGCAAACGCCCTCCGCGAAAATCATTCTGAGCGCGGCGGTCTTTGATGATGTCCTGGGAATGGTCTTGCTTGCGTTGGTGATCGGAGTTGCCTCCCCGCAGGGAGTGAACTGGCTTTCCATCTCGATCCTGGCGGTTGAGGCCATCGGTTTTGCCCTTTTCATGATCTTGGTTGCGCCGCGGCTCATCCGCCATGTGTCTCCTGGTTTGCGGCGCATGTCCACCCGCCATCCTCAACTGATAATAGCCTTGGGCATCTGCTTGGGTTTGAGTGTTGCTGCTGAAAAGATTGGTCTGGCCGCTATCATCGGGGCCTTCTTTGCCGGCCTGATCTTCGCGGAGTATGCGCATGAGTGGAACCTGCGTCCTGGGGTAGGTGCCATCAGCGAATTTCTGACGCCGTATTTCTTTTTTACTTTGGGCGCCCAGCTCAACATTCATTTGTTTACCGGATCGGTGCTTGTCGCCGCGCTGATCATCTCTGTTCTGGCCATCCTCTCCAAAGTCATAGGATGCGGATTGCCTGTACTCAAGCAAGGCCGCCACACCGCCCTGCAGGTCGGTGTAGGGATGACCCCCCGCGGCGAGATTGGACTCATCGTCTCGCTGATTGGCCTGCAGATGAAAGTAATCTCCGACTCCACCTATGCTGTCGTCGTCTTCATGACTGCGGCAACCATCCTGATTGCGCCGCCCCTGCTGCGCATCGTGTTTCACAAAGAACGCAAAGCTACCCAACAGCTCCCGATCGAAGGAGAGGACGAAACCGCCTCGTTCACGCTAGAGTGATTCTTAACTGGCCCGCACTTTTTCTAAGAGAATCGCGTATCCAAAAATCCGTGCAAATCCGTGGCGAAAAATTTGCTCCGCGGTCTCTGCGTTGAATTCTTTATAATGCTCTCTTCGGAAAGGAACCCTGATGCCAGACCTCAAAGACCACGTTGCGCTCGTCACCGGTGCGTCACAGGGCATCGGGCGTGCTTGCGCAATCGCGTTGGCCCAGGCCGGGGCCAAAGTTGCGCTGGCCGCGCGTAATGAAGAGAAACTCACTCAGGTTGTAAGCGAGATCAAAGCTGCCGGCAGCGAAGCTGCTGCCTTCAAAATGGATGTTGCCAACGAAGATGAAATCAAGTCCACTGCCAAAGCCGTGATAGACCAATTTGGGAAAATTGATATTCTCGTGAACAACGCCGGCGTCACCCGCGATACTCTGCTTATGCGCATGAAGCGGGCCGACTGGGATTCGGTCATCGCCACCAATCTTACTGGGGCCCATCTCTGCATTCAGGCGGTGATCGGTTCCATGCTCAAGCAACGCTGGGGACGCATCATCAACATCGCCAGCGTCTTCGGACAAATGGGCCAGGCCGGCCAGGCCAACTATGCCGCATCGAAAGCTGGGCTCATCGGGCTCACGATGGCCGTCGCCCGCGAGGTCGCCTCGCGCAACATTACGGTCAACGCCGTTGCTCCCGGCTTTATTGAGACTGCTATGACCGAGTCCCTCTCTCCCGAGTTGAAAGAAAGCGCCCTCAAGGTGATTCCGTTGGGCCGGGTTGGGACCGACCAGGACGTCGCCAACGCCGTGCGCTTCCTCGCCTCTGACGCTGCCAGCTACATCACCGGCCACGTCCTGAACGTCAACGGCGGCATGCTCATGGGTTGAATTTAAACGCCTCGGGGCCATTTTTGATCTGCGTTCATCCACGGCAAGCCCGGCACAGGTCTGCGACGAAAAGATTTTTCCTTCGTGTCCTTTGTGTTTAAACTTAATTCATGTCCTTGGAAATCCTGCAAGCGTCGTCGCCAGCGCATATCCAGACGGCCCGCGAGCTGTTCAACCAGTACGCTACCTCGCTGGATTTCGACCTGTGCTTCCAGAACTTTGAACAGGAGCTGGCTTCGCTGCCCGGCGACTACGCTCCGCCGGAAGGCCGGTTGCTTCTGGCCTTCTGGGAGGGAGAGCCCATCGGCTGTGGCGCTTTGCATAAATACGCTAAAGGTGACGATACCGTCTGCGAGATGAAGCGTCTGTACGTCAAGCCCGAGAATCGTGGGTACGGCATTGGGATGGCGTTAGCTGACCGCCTGATCCGCGAGGCGCGGGAGATCGGATACCGCCGCATGCTCCTCGACACGATTCCCCAATCCATGGCTGCCGCCGTTAAAATGTATCGCGCCCTGGGATTTCGTGAGATCGCTTCCTACCGCCCCAATCCGGTGCCCGGCGCGATCTTTCTGGAGCTGCAGTTGTAAAACACCGCCGCACACGTCATATTTGCGAGTGATGGCACGGTCGTCTGCGGTCTGTAACCGCTTTGCTGCAGGGCTACCCATAAAATTTTTGTTCTTGCCAGAAAGCCTACTTATGGTTACTATTCACGCACTCCCCTGGTGACGCTCTAGTATCGTCAAAATCGTCATGAACTATTTATGAATATCGGCGAGACCATCCGAAACTTCCGGCTTGAAAAGGGTATGTCCCAGGGGGACATAGAAAAGCGCACAGGTCTATTGCGCTGCTACCTCTCCCGGGTGGAAAACGGCCATACCATCCCCTCGCTCGATACCCTGGCCAAGATTGCCGGTGCCATGGATGTTCCCCTGGCCCAGTTTTTCGTGGAACCCGTCGCCGAAAACGGTGCTCCAAAAACAGTTCCACAACTGGGGGAAGAAGAAGTCCGCTTCCTGACCCAGATCCGTCGTTATTCGCCCAACCTGAATGAAAGCGACCGCAAGATCGTCCTCACCATGGTGAAAAAGCTTGCCGCCTCGGCAGGCAAGTAGCAGCTCCAAGCTCTCCTGAGACCTTGGAACTTGCAACTTGGACCTGCATTTATGGTATATATATCTCGCGCTCTAGGAAAAGTGTGTTGTTTGGGTGTACCCTCGGCCAGGGAGTTGAGTTGTGACCGTAGACGAAGAGCTGAATTTGCTGGAAGATAACATGCGCCGGCTCAAAGTCGAATACGACGTTTTTTTCGGCGGCGGCTCCAAGAAACCTCCAACCGATACCGAATGGCGGGTGCAGACGCTTATCAAGAAGTACTCCGACAGCGGCAAGATGAACTTTTCCCAGCGCTTCCGTTATAACAGCATTGCTCAAAAATATGCCGTATTCAGCGATCTTTGGCGCAAGAAGCTGAAGATCAAGGAAGAGGGCTACAGCCGTCCTCAGGACGCCGTCCTGGGCGTTCAAGGCGTGCGCACGGCGGAAGAGCATGCGGCTGCGGCTGCGCTGCAAATCGCCGCCAACAAGGCTTTTATTACGAGCTGTTCGAATGTCGAGGCCGACCACGAAAATGTTCAGGCCCTCTTTCAAGCCATGATGGAAGCCAAGAAAAGAGCTGGCGAGCAGAGCTCCGCAGGTTTTGATTCCTTCAAGTCTTTCCTGCAAAAGAAGACTGAACAAATCCGCAAAGAATACGGCTGCCATTCCGTCGAATACTCCGTCGAACTGGAAAACGGACAAGTCCGGCTCAAGGCCAAAGCCAAAGTCTGAAAGACAGGTTCAAGGTCTAAGGTGCAAGGGAGAAAAGCCTTGTGGATATACCTGTGTCCTATGGGGCCGATCTTCAGAGCCCTTGCAACTTGGAGCTTGGACCTGTCTTATATAATTTCTAGTTCGGTGTCCTAGCCGACACCTTCCCTGGGGAGCACATTGAAAATTCAACGCGCCATTCTAAGTGTTACTGATAAAACCGGCCTGGTGGAGTTTGCCCGCGAGCTGGCCGCCCTGCACATCGAATTGGTTTCCACCGGCGGGACCTCCAAGTTGCTGCGCGACTCAGGTATTCCTGTTAAAGACATCTCCGAGCTCACCGGCTTTCCTGAAATTCTCGGCGGCCGGGTAAAGACCCTGCATCCCAAGGTGCACGGCGGCATTTTGCACCGCCGCGATAATCCCGATCATTGCGCCACTGTGACTGAGCACGGAATCCCTTGCATTGACATGGTTGTGGTCAACCTTTACGCCTTTGAGCAGACCGCCGCTAGGACTGGTGTGAACTTTGACGAGCTGATCGAAAACATTGATATCGGTGGGCCTTCGATGATCCGCTCTGCCGCCAAGAACTTTGAGCATGTCGCAGTTGTGACCTCGGCGACCGATTACGCCGGTATTGCTGAAGAAATGAAGAAGTTGGGTGGCCAGCTTTCCACTGCTACTCGTTGGCGTCTGGCGCAAAAGGCCTTTGCCACCACAGCCGCCTACGATTCCGCAATTGCTTCCACGCTAGAGCGCATCTCGCCGGAGTCCATGCATCCCAGCGAAGACTTTCCACAAACGCTGCGGGTTATCCTGCAAAAAGTTTTTGATCTGCGCTACGGCGAAAACCCTCACCAGCACGCCGCCTTGTATTCCGATGGCACCGGCAGGGGCGTAGCCGGCGGACGCCAGCTTCAGGGCAAGGAGCTTTCCTACAACAACATCGTGGATATGCAGGCCGCCTGGGATTTGGCCCACGAGTTCAGCGCACCCGCGTGCGCCATCATCAAGCACACCAATCCATGCGGCACCGCCACCGGAACTGATCTGGTGACCGCGTACAAGAAAGCGCTGGAAGCCGATCCCGTTTCAGCTTTTGGCGGCGTGATTGGCCTGAACCGCTCCGTGGATAAAGAAACAGCGGAAGAAATCTGCAAGCTCTTTGTAGAAGTCATCGCCGCTCCTTCTTTTGACGAAGGTGCGCGCCAATGTTTTGCCGCTAAAAAGAACCTTCGTCTTGTAGAAATTACCCCCAAGGAGATGAGGTGCGTTCTGAAACACATCTCCGGTGGTCTCTTATTGCAGGATGTGGACCATCACCCCATCACAGCGTCGGATTTAAAAATCGTGACCAAACGTCATCCCACCGAAAAAGAAGTGCATGCCATGTTGTTTGCCTGGAAAGTTTGCAAGCACGTGAAGTCCAACGCAATCGTGTATGCACTTGAAGGCCAGACTGTGGGTGTAGGTGCCGGCCAGATGAGCAGAATAGATTCTTGCAAGATTGGCGCGATGAAGGCAGTACTTCCCCTGGCGGGAACGGTTGCCGCCTCCGATGCTTTTTTCCCTTTTCCCGATGGCGTAGAAGAAATTGCCAGGGCAGGCGCGACCGCAATTATCCAGCCTGGAGGGTCTGTGCGCGACCACGAGGTCATCGAAGCCGCTGATCGCCTGGGCCTCGCCATGGTCTTCACTGGCGTGCGCCACTTCCGCCATTAAAAAAGCAAAGAGGGACGGAATTTCCGTCCCCCTTCTCCCCCTACCTCAACGAACCAAACTTATTTGCCGTGACGATCACGGTGTACATCGTGCCAGTCCTGACGCCGGTCGCGCCGATCAGCGTGAACATCTTTTCTGTCATTGTGGATATCTTTCTTGTCGCCGCGGATGTCTTTGCGGTCGCCGGAAGCATCTTTGCAAGCTGCCTTGCTTCCGTCCTTGCAGGCCTCTTGATCTTTGCGAACATCGCGGCGGTCCTTATTCAAATCGCGCTGGTCCTTGCGGATGTCTTTCCTGTCGTTGTGGATGTCTTTCGTATCTTTACGAGCGTCCTTACGATCGTTTTGGGTATCGGTAGTGCCTGTGGCAGCTTGCCCCCAGGCGTTGATTCCTAACGTTAATGCACCGGCCAGTGTGAGCAGGGCCAGCTTGTTGATGCGTCGCATATTCTCTTTTCCTCCGTTACGGTTGTAGCACCGTTCACTTGGTATGAACCCACAGCACGTGAAAAGTTGCGACCCAAAATGGGAGCAGCCGGAAGTCTCGTAGTTACTAAAGTATCGTTCCGTTTTTGGAATTGGATAGCTCAGGATGAGCGCAGATTCTCCCGCAGTAAAAGGACCCAGAAAAGGAAAGGCTGATCGTTCGATTCAGAAGAAAAAAGTTTTTAACAGGGAAACTTTTCTTCGGCGCCGGTGTTCTATAGAAAAAACTCATTGTTAGTCGAAGACCACCGTCTTGTTCCCGTAGACCAGCACACGGTTTTCCAGGTGCCAGCGCACCGCACGCGAGAGCACAATGCGTTCCACATCACCGCCTTTGCGGATGAGGTCTTCAAGCTGGTCGCGGTGCGAAACACGTATAAAATCCTGTTCGATAATGGGGCCTTCGTCCAGCGCCTCAGTAACGTAATGGCTGGTTGCGCCCAGTAGCTTCACGCCGCGCTCGTATGAGCGGTGGTAGGGTTTGGCGCCGGTGAATGCCGGCAAGAAGGAATGATGGATATTGATGATCCGGCACGGGTAATGGCCGATGAACTCCTTAGAAAGAATCTGCATGTAACGCGCCAGCACGATCAGCTCGATCTTCTCCTTCTGCAATAACTTCAGGGCTGCGCTTTCCGCCTTCTCGCGGTGGTCGTTTGCGTGCGGTATCTCATGGAAGGGAATGTGGTAAAACTCCGCCAGCCGCCGGGTATTAGGATGGTTGCTGATGATCAGCGGTATCTCACACGCCAACTCGCCCATATGGTGGCTGTACAGCAGGTCTGCCAGGCAGTGTCCCGATTTGGAAACCAAAATCGCAACCCGCGGGCGGTGGCCAGAACGCGCCACCTGCCAGTGCATCTTGAATTTTTGGACTACTGGTGCAAAACGGGCTGCGAATTCATCCAGCTCGAAATCGAAGCCCTCCAGCTCCCACTCCACACGCATCATGAACATCCTGAGTTCGGGATCCTGATGATCGTCGGCGTGCAGGATATTGCCATTATGCTTGTAAATGAAGTTGGCAACCGCAGCCACCACCCCTTTTTGCTCTGGGCATTGCGTTAACAGGATTGCACTGTTCTTCGGGCTCATTTTGAAACATCATCTTACAGGAACAGGTGCAAGGTGCAAGGTGCAAGGAAAATCTTACGACCGATTGATCTGTGATCGCTGCCTTAAGGGCTGATTGCTTTAAGAACTGGGAATTGAGAATTCCTAACGACTGAGGACTGACACCTGCTGACTAAAAGAAAAAGCCCGCCCCGTCAGGAAGGGCGGGCCTGCGCACGTTAGGCGAAGGGAAGACCTAACGTAACATCTTTAGCATGTCCGCGTAGCAAGCTGGTTCCTCTGGCAACAGGTTCTGAGGCGCGTTCTTGCAGCTTGAGCCTAGAGCCTGGGCCTTGCAACTTGGACCTTGCCCCTGTCTTTTACTCATCGTCTCTGTCATGTCTCACGACTTCGCCGGTCGCTGGATCAAGCACCAGCTTTCTTGCATGATCATCATCGTGATGACGGAAATCAAACATGTTGAACAATGAGCCCGCACGCGCATCGAACGACTGATCGCCAATACGTCCAAGCTTCCAGTTGTCTTCGATCAGGCGCAGGATGGAGCTCTGGTCGCTGATGGAGTGGTCAACATAATTGACCTTGGCGAAGGGTGAAATGACCAGCAAGGGCAGCCGTGGACCGTATCCACAACGGCCCTGGAATGCTGTGCCGCTGGCGGTGCCGCAGCTTCCTAGTCCTGTCAGCGCGTCCGCGGTGGTATTGGATTGGCTTACGATGGGCGACATCACGTGGTCATACCAGCCGTCGGAGTCGTCATACGCGATGATGACTGCCGTATGCTCCCACTCCTCCAGGCTCTGCAGATGGTTGATGGTCTCGACCACGAAAGTTTGTTCTGCGAGCGGATCGGAATAACCAGCGTGTCCATCCTGAAATCCCCGAGCTTTCAGGAAGCTTACTGCCGGCATATGGCCGGAGTCGGCTGCTGCCCAGAAGTCAACCAAGTCGTATTGATGATTGGCCTGATCGGTCTCGCCGATTTCCTCTACCGCACTCGGCGGCAGGTGGTGAGGATTGGAAGTAGAGAGGTAGTACTGGAAGGGCTCGTGGTGCGGGATGTAGTCTTTTTTGGGGTTGCCATCGCTTCCAATGTGGAGTGTGTCGCAGTGTGCTTTACCCGCGACCACGCTGCTGGGACGGAAGCCGCCCTGGAACCATCCCCAGGTGATTCCCTTTGCGTTGAGCAGATCGCCAACGTTCTTGTTGGTATTCAACATGGCCACTGAGTCGCGGCTGGTGCAGTCGTCATAGAACGGTTGAGGATCACCGATAACGCTTCCACCGATGGTCTCAATGCCAGGGAGGGTTTCCACAACAACGCCATGCGTTTGTCCGGAAATCAGGTTTAGTGCACCGGGCGTGGAGGGTCCAAACGTGGTGTTGTAGCTGTTGTCGCTCATGGCAAAGTGTTCCGCATAATTCCACAGCGCTGTGACCGTATTTCCGTCAAAGTAGCCCATGACCTGCGATGGAGAGCAGCTCGTGCCCGCGCCGGTATGCTCGGGAAATTTGTCCATCAGTCCGGCGTCGAAGGCCTTCTGTTCATCGGTGTAGTTGTGGTCCATGTCGCAGGTTGCTGCCTGGCTGCGATCCAGGCGGAAGGGCTGGGCTGAATTGGGATTGTGCATGAGCAGCCCGCCACTCAGCAGCCCATTGACCGCGGGTGGCGGATTCTTGGCCCATGCCGTAAATTTTGGCTCACCGGCAGGGTTCAACGCATGCGGATAGGTCGCAAAATAATGGTCAAACGAGACGTTTTCCTGGAAGATCACGACTACATGCCGGATCGGGGTCAAAGTACCTTGGGCTTGGGCAAATTGGGGCAAGCTCCACAGGATGGCCGTGGCCAGGAGAAGAAGAATCACTCTGCTACAAGTCACGTTTTTTAAAACAGAAGAGACAGGCCTCTGGGACAACATACTTTTCCTCCACAAGAATTTTGGTTGGAACAGTTTTGGTGAAGCGCAAGGTTCCGATTTGCGCGTATTCGAAAATCCGAGTACGGCAAGATGCTACGGTTCTTGTGTTTCCGGAATGTTCTTAGGAGATTAAATTTCTGTTAAACCTGAGGTAGGGGGTTAAAGCTAGAGAGACTCGGGACCGTGAACTGGCAACTGCGGTTACGGCTTAGACCCTTCCGCCATGCAGGCAACGCGGATCTTCTCCCGGTCGGCGTCGCGAAGCTCTGAAAACTCAAACACATAGCGGAAGCCGCTGCGGCTGCGCACCAAAGCCTTGGCCTTGATGATGTCGCTGCTGTTGGGAAGCGTGAACCTGATTTGTGCCATGTCTTTCAGCTTTAGAATCGCCGGGATAAATAATCCAATACCGTTCGGACTGACCGTGCCCACCCGCGAATCGCCGAGGAACTCTTTATTATTGATGGCCAGGCCTACAACCTTCACGTCGAGCTTAAAGGCAAGCCATCTTTGCGTTTCCTGTCCTGGATCCATTGCTGTCTATCCTTTAAGAATAAAGCCCCTGGGCGAGAGCAAACTCTATATTAATGAAATTGACCGGGAATTTCTAATGGAACGGTAAGCGTACGAACACTTGCCCAAGAGCACGAACTGGCGCATGATTATCGCTTCAGTTTGGGTCAGTTGGGGAGGGCAAGGAAGGAAAGGAAAGATTGCCATGTCGGAGTGGTCCAAAGAGGCAGCACGAAAGTTCAACGAGCAGCAGGAAATTAAGCGGCACAACGCCGCCAAAATAGTGCAGGACAAACAAAGCCTGGATGACTTGTCGGTTTATACGTGGGACCTTCTCACAGCTACCTTGTTGTCAAAATGTGCTGAATTTAACACCGAGCAAGGAAACAATACTGTTCTTGTGTTCGATAAGACCCTTGGGAATACGCTGAGAATCAGCCGCAAAGATAACACGGAAACTTTGATTGTAGAATTTGATTCCTCGCTTCATACCATCAAGTTAAGCGGCGAAAATGGATTGGCTTATCAGCAGGATATCAGTATGAAATTGAATTGGAACAGCACTCAAGTTTCTTTATCGAACAAGTCTGGCCACAGTTTTTTGCCCGAGGATCTCGCTAACGAGGCCCTGGGTGCCTTGTTGCACATCCATTGAGAAAGTTTTATTGAAATAGCCGTGGAAGTTTCACGATGCGAAATTAAGGGGTTTATCCTACGGTATTTAGGCCGTCCGAAATTTTATAAACTATTTACCACTCTTTTGCTCGACGTATCCCTGCTTTGTTGATATTCTTAGAGTTTCCCCCC